>Ga0209630_10001354_pt1 | contig 26349 bp, 18 predicted proteins | sample COG_01_FD_184745 | JGI IMG/M metagenome (GOLD analysis project Ga0209630, IMG submission 184745) | Pelagic Microbial community sample from North Sea - COGITO 998_met_01 (SPAdes) (version 2) | ecosystem: Environmental > Aquatic > Marine > Neritic zone/Coastal water | place: Helgoland, sampling... | reverse complement strand
GCGTGTTCTCGTTGGAGTCGTTGTTCTATTGCTTCGAGATGGACTTACCTGTCTTCTTGGGGTCGTACTTCTTGAAGGTGACGTCGTTCGACTCGGACTTGACGATCGTGTTCTTGTCGGTGCTGTAGTTCTATTACTTCTTGAAGGACTTACTTGTCTACTCGGTGTCGTGCTTCTTGTTGGAGAAGTAGTTGACCGAGAAGGAGAACTATTCGTTCGACTTGGTGTAACCGTAGAACCGCTTCTTACTTTTCGAGTTGTCGTACTTCTTGGTTGAGTCGTGCTATTTGACCTTGAAGGCGATGTACTTTGAGTAGGTGTTGAGCTTCTTGTGCTTGAACGCGTTGTTCGACTTGGCGAAGTTGTATTTGATCTACTCGGTTGTGTAACCTGTTGTTCTTTCTGACGCGTATTTGATCTACCAGACTGTCTTACTGTTGTACCAGAAGTTGGCCCCTGACTTGGTGTTGTGCCAGCCGTACCACTTCTTGGTGCTTTACGCCCTCCTGAGCTTGTATTTGTAACGCCACCCGAACCCTGCGTAGGTGTTCTTCCTGAAACAACTTCTCCAGGTTTTCTCACTGTACCTCCTCCTGTTGGTATTTCCATTTTTCCGGAGCTACGCGGCTTAACTTGAGTTTGTCTACCACGTGTAGTTGTGTTGGTGCGTACAGTTTCTCGTGGTCGATTTATCTTTCCGGTATTTCTACCTATACCATTGCCTCCTGTGTTATTACCACCTGAAACAACTCTTCTATTCCAATTCCTGTTCCAGTTCCTGTTTCGAAATCCTCTGTTGTACCCATAGTAATTATAGTTAACGCCGTTCCAACCATTATTCCAACCATACCCATAGTTGTTCCAACCGTTATTCCAGCCATTATTCCAGCCATATCCGTAACTGTTCCATCCATATCCATATGACCCCCAGCCATTATTCCATCCATAGGCTGGAGTTGGATAACAAGTCCAACCACCGTTCCAACCGTTATTCCATCCTCTGTTGTACCCACCGTACCAACCAAATCTTGATGAATACCCTACGTACACATTAGACCTGTTCCAGCGGTTCCATCTATTCCATCGATTAAACCTATATGGTCTTTGGTAGTTAATGAACCCATTATCGAAGTATGGGTCATAATTATTCCATCTGTTACTTCTATATCGCGTATATCTTCTATTATCTGCCCACCGACCGTCATCATATCCATCATCGTAACCGTCCTCATATCCATCATAAAAATCATCGTCGTTTCCGTTCAGACGATTAAAGTGATCTTCATACGACAACCCTTCAGTGGCATATCCTTGATCATCGTTAAAAACCGATTCAGTTTCTTCACTATATTGATCATTGCTGTACACCTCCTCCTGTTCTGCATAGGTGTCTGTTTTTTTATATTCTACATCCACTTTTTTGGACTGACTTTGGTAAGATTCGACGTCCGAATTATCGGAAATCATTTCGTTTTGGTCGTTTACCTTTTCATCTCCAGGTGTATAATAAATATCATCATCGGCTGTCATTTGGCCAGTGTTTGTACCTTGTAACGAGGCACAAGAACTAAATGTCAAGCCAACTACTAAGGTGTAAAAAAAGGTTTTCATAGGCGTATTTAATTAATCAATTCATTTGAATGGGATAAGTTCTAACTTTGCCCCTTCAACCTAATAAGGCAAAGAGCATTCCAAAGTAAAACACAATGGCATTTGATAAAGTTTCCCGTGACCAAGATTATTCAAAATGGTACAATGATTTAGTGGTCAATGCTGACCTCGCAGAGCATTCTGCAGTGCGCGGATGTATGGTTATAAAACCATATGGATACGCTATTTGGGAGAAAATGCAACAAGAGTTGGACAGGATGTTTAAGGCAACGGGCCACTCGAACGCATATTTCCCTTTGTTTGTTCCAAAAAGCTTGTTTGAAGCAGAAGAAAAAAATGCCGAAGGCTTCGCCAAAGAATGTGCGGTAGTTACGCATTATAGACTAAAAACAGACCCAGAAGATAAAAGCAAATTAATTGTAGATCCAGAAGCCAAACTTGAAGAAGAGCTAATCGTTCGACCAACTAGTGAAGCTATCATTTGGAAAACATATAAAGGTTGGATTCAATCCTATCGCGATTTGCCAATTCTCGTTAACCAATGGGCCAATGTTGTGCGTTGGGAAATGCGAACACGTTTATTTTTAAGAACAACGGAGTTCTTATGGCAAGAAGGTCACACAGCACACGCAACGAAGCAGGAAGCCATAGACGAGACAAATCAAATGCTCGACGTATATGCAGAGTTTGCTGAAAAATTTATGGCCACCCCTGTTATTAAAGGCACTAAAACTGAAAATGAACGCTTTGCAGGAGCTATTGACACCCTGTGTATTGAAGGATTAATGCAAGATGGGAAAGCGCTTCAAATGGGCACCTCACATTTTCTAGGTCAAAATTTCGCAGACGCATTTGATGTAAAGTTTACAAATAAAGAAGGTAAGCAAGAATTGGTTTGGGCAACCAGCTGGGGGGTGTCAACAAGATTAATGGGCGCATTGATTATGACACATAGTGATGATGAAGGATTGGTTTTACCTCCCAACTTGGCTCCGATACAAGTTGTTATTGTGCCGATTTACAAAGGTGTCGACCAACTTAACGAAATTTCTGAAAAGGCTTTAGCGATCAAAGCGGATTTAGAAGCTCTTGGAATTTCAGTAAAATTTGACGACCGTGACACCCATAAGCCAGGTTTCAAATTTGCAGAATGGGAGTTAAAAGGAGTGCCGGTTAGGATTGCCATGGGTCCTCGTGATTTAAAAAGCGGATCTGTAGAGGTTGCTCGTAGAGATACTAAAGAGAAAGAGTCACTTTTAATAAGTGATTTACCAAACAAGGTTAAGCACTTGCTTGAATCTATTCAAGAAAACTTGTTTCTAAGTGCCAAAACATACCGAGATAACCACATTACACCTGTAAATACTTGGGATGAGTTTAAGGATGTGTTGGAAAATAAAACCGGGTTTATTTCGGCACATTGGGATGGAACTGGTGAAACAGAAGAAAAGATTAAACAAGAAACAAAAGCAACCATCAGGTGTATTCCGTTTGACGCAGAGGAAGAAGCAGGTTCCTGTGTTTTTTCAGGTAATCCATCGAATAAACGGGTATTATTTGCCAAAGCGTACTAAATTATTTGTACCTTGATAAAATGGAAAACTTCGTTTTACTACATACCTATTTCAATAGCCTAGATGCCCACAACGCCAAAAACCATCTTGAAAGTTGTGGGATTTTTTCACAAATAATGGGGGATGTTAACGCCACTACGTATAATTATTTTACCCAAGCAAACGGTGGTATAGAATTGTATGTGTATAAAGACGATTTGGAGAACGCACGTAATCTCTTGAATATTTCAGAGTAGCTAGCCAAAGGTAGTCCAGTGAAAATTAATTACAGCGATAGTGTAGCCTTCATAAAAACGTTGCGTTTTAAACGCTTAGTGAATATGTTTAAGATTACGTCTAGCTATTTTTATTCTAAAGCAACTGGCAATAATCATCATACTGGGTTTCCAATTGCCATAAGTATTGAACCGACCACTTCTTGTAATTTAAGATGCCCACAGTGTCCAAGCGGGTTAAGGGAGTTTACACGTGACACGGGCATGTTGGATACGGATTTAAACAAGAAGATTATTGACGAGCTAAAAGACACACTCACTTATATTACGTATTACTTTCAAGGCGAACCATATCTCAATCAGTCCTTTCTAGACATGGTATCCTATGCGTCGCAGCACAATATATATACGGCAACAAGCACCAACGCCCATTATTTAACCAAAGAAGTATCTGAATCAACGGTGCGTTCCGGCCTGAAACGGTTAATTATTTCTATTGACGGTACCACCCAAGACACATACGGGAAATATCGCATAGGTGGAAACCTTGACAAAGTACTTGCCGGAACAAAAAACATTGTTGAAGCCAAAAAAAGGGCAGGGCATGGGCCCCATATTATTTGGCAGTTTATCGTATTTGGTCACAACGAACATCAGATTAAAGAAATCAAATCGCTAGCAAAAGAATATGGTGTTGACGAACTCGGCATTAAGACTGCTCAAGTATATGATTTCGAGACCAACCTAAGCTTAATCCCGGACAATGAAAAGTATGCCCGATATAGTAAAACAGGCAGCCCAAAAATCAAGAATAAACTACTGAATCACTGTTGGCGATTATGGCATGCTTGTGTCGTTACTTGGGATGGAAAAATAGCTCCTTGTTGCTTCGATAAAGACGCAAGTCATCAATTCGGCGACATGCGTGTTTCAAATTTTGCTGATATATGGCAAAATCAGGCGTATAACGCATTCAGAAAACTCGTTCTGCAATCACGCAAAAACATAGATATCTGTAAGAACTGCACGGAGGGAACTAAAATCTGGGCTTAGTTTGTAACTCACAGATTGTCAAAAAATTAAAAATAAAATCAAATTATTTTTTATTTATCTAAGAACGCTTAATATTGTTGTGTGAGATTTATATGACAATTCATTATAAACTCTAGTAAAACTTTATTGAGAAAACTTAAAAGAAATGAATAAGAAAATTTTTATTTCCTGTGCTGTTCTTGCACTATCATTACTTGGAATTGGAGACGTTGCTGCCCAAAACTATATGCACAAATTCGGGTTCGAGATTAATGGTGGTTTGAGAGAATATGGAGGAGACCGTGGAACACGTTATTTCCTTGCTGAAAAGCCAGAATATCAAGCAATTGGCGCGTCATTTGGATATTACGTCAATCCATCTTTTGATGCAATTGTAACTGCATCAATGGGTGAACTGGGACATAGAGACGATAGCTACCCACGTAAACTTGGCTTCACTGCTCAGGTTACTGACTTGACTCTTGGACTTCGTTTCAAATTTACCAATGGTAAAATAATGAATGAAGATAGCCGTATCAGACCATTTTTAAATGCAGGATGGGGTGGAATGCAGTCAATTTCTAGAATTGTTCACGAACAACCAGGGTATGACGACAACTTCGTTAATAACAGATCATGGATTGCTGCTCACTGGAATGCGGGTGGTGGTGTTAGAATTGCGCTTACAGACGGTATCGATTTAACACTTCAATCGTCGTATAACTACACCTACGATGACAACTACGATGGATTACCATTCTCGTTAAGTAAAGTAAGGTTAAATGCTTTGCATGATGCCTTCCTTTATCATTCGGCTGGATTTGTATTTAACTTCGGCGACAATGATGCAGCTTACAGATTTAAGCACGAGGAAGAAGTACCTAAAGAACTTGTTGAGAAGGTTAACCTTGCAGCAAAAAATATTCATTTCGAAACAGCAAGTGCTACAATTAAAGAAGAAAGTAACGCTGACTTAGATTCGATTGTAAACATTTTACTTGACAACCCTACAATCAACGTTTACGTTGAAGGCCATACAGATAACGTTGGTGCTCCAGAAGACAAAATGACTTCTAGCCAAAAACGTGCTGACGCCGTGCAAGCTTACTTGGCTGCAAAAGGTGTAGATGTAACAAGACTATCATCTAAAGGTTATGGTGAAACACAACCAATCGCTGACAACAGTACACCAGAAGGTCGTGCTTTGAATCGTCGAGTTGAAGTAAAACTATATTACAGAAAGTAATTCCTAATTAGATATTTAATAAAAAAGAGCTATCGACTGATAGCTCTTTTTTTTATAGCATTTTTTCCAATGCGCTAATCTCATCTCTAAAACGAGCTGCTTCGATAAAATCCAAATCTTTTGCCGCCTTTTTCATCTTCTTCTTATTCTGCTCAATGGCCGCTTGCAATTGATCTTTGGTCATGTATTTATATACCGGATCAGATGCTAAACTGACTTCAACGTCATTAAAATAAGGTTTGGCTTCTCTTGTTGTCTTTCGATCAGCAACAGAAGTTTGTTCCAAAATAGCTTCTTTGCTTTTGTAAATCGTAGTTGGGGTGATACCGTGCTTTGTATTGTGTTCTATTTGAATCTCACGTCTCCGATTGTTTTCATCTATGGTAAGTTTCATTGAGTCCGTTACCCGATCTGCATACATGATTACTCTACCATTCTCATTTCTGGCCGCACGGCCAATGGTCTGGGTTAATGATCGATGAGACCTCAAGAAGCCTTCCTTATCCGCATCTAAGATTGCGACCAATGAAACCTCCGGTAAATCCAACCCTTCTCTCAAAAGGTTTACACCCACCAAAACATCGTAAACACCTAGCCTTAAATCCCGCAGAATTTCAACCCTGTCCAGTGTCTTCACTTCAGAGTGAATGTAAGCACTACTAATGTTTAGTCTCTGTAGGTATTTGTCAAGTTCTTCAGCCATGCGTTTGGTCAGCGTTGTAACCAAAATACGTGCACCTTTTTTTACTTCATTGTCTATTTCGTCGAGTAAATCATCAACCTGGTTCACACACGGTCTTACTTCAATTATCGGATCCAATAGTCCTGTAGGACGGATAACCTGTTCTACGATTACCCCTTCAGATTCAATTATCTCGTAATCGGCTGGTGTTGCGCTTACGTAAACGACTTGATTAACCAGTTGTTCGAATTCATCGAACTTCAACGGTCTATTATCCATTGCCGCAGGTAACCTGAATCCATAATCAACTAGGTTAATTTTCCGAGAACGGTCACCACCATACATGGCCCTTACCTGAGGCAAGGTCACATGACTTTCGTCAACAATCATTAGAAAGTCTTCTGGGAAATAATCTATCAAACAAAACGGACGGGTGCCGGGTTTTCTGTCGTCCATATACCTACTGTAGTTTTCTATTCCACTACAGTAACCAAGCTCACGTATCATTTCAAGATCGTAGGTCGTTCGTTCTTCGATTCGTTTCGCTTCGAGTGGCTTCTCATTGGCTTGGAAAAAATCCACTTGCTTAACCATGTCGTCTTTAATGTGGCGAATGGCATTGTTCAAGCGTTCTCTTGGTGTCACCCAAAGATTGGCTGGAAAAACAGCAGCAGTGGTTACCACATCAATCGTTTTACCCGTAACAGGGTCTATTAGGGAGAGTTCTTCAATCTCATTTCCAAAGAAGGTAACACGCAATGCGTGATCATCATACGCCAGAAAAATATCAACGTTGTCTCCTTTTACCCGAAACGTTCCACGCTTGAAATCTGCAGTAGTTCGAGAATACAAACTTTCTACAAGGGCATAAAGAAGCGTGTTTCTGCTCATCTTTTGTCCAACTTCCAAACGAATAATACTGGTTTCAAAATCATTTGGATTACCTGCACCATAGATACAACTAACAGAAGCAAGCACGATTACATCTCGTCTTCCACTTAATAATGAAGACGTCGCTGAAAGACGCAATTTTTCTATTTCATCATTTATCTGAAGATCTTTCTCAATGTATGTATTTGACGTTGGTAAGAACGCCTCAGGTTGATAGTAATCATAGTAAGATACAAAATACTCTACCGCATTATCTGGGAAAAATTGTTTGAATTCTCCATACAATTGGGCCACAAGGGTTTTGTTGTGGCTAATAATCAGCGTTGGTTTTTGTACCTCCTGGATCACATTGGCCATTGTAAAAGTTTTTCCAGAACCAGTTACCCCTAAAAGTGTCTGGCTTTTAAGTCCCCCGTCTAATCCTTCTACTAATTGCTTTATGGCTTCTGGTTGATCTCCTTTAGGACTAAAGGAAGAACTGAGTTTAAATGGCATGAGACAAAAATAACATCATGCCGTGCAAATATTTTTAATTTTTAAGTAATGATAGGATTTCTTCAATTATCACCCTGTCGTTCGACAAACGTGGTACTTTATTTTGACCACCGAGTTTGCCCTTACTTTTCATCCATTTATAAAATGTTCCCGTATTGCAGACTTTTATTTGAGGTGGTTTTAGTGCCAAGTCCCCGGTTCTTTTCGCCTCGTAATCTGAATTTACAGATTTTAGTAAGGTGTCTAGTTCGGTTTGAAATTGTCCAAGATTTTCTGGTTCTTTTTCAAACTCGATTAACCATTGATGTCCACCAGATTTATCGTTCTCTAAATAAACGGGTGCAGCGGTATATTCTTTCACAATTGCATTTGTTCGTATACAGGCTTCTGCCATAGCTACTTCAGCGTTATCAATCATCAATTCTTCGCCGAATGCGTTTATATACAGTTTTGTTCTTCCAGTGATTCTAAATCGGTATGGCTCAACGCTAGTAAACATGATTGTATCGCCCAAAAGATAACGCCACAATCCAGCATTGGTTGTAATAATTAACGCATACTGTTTACCCGTTTCGACTTCATCTAAGGTTTTTGTTTTAGGCTCAAGTTTGCCATATTCTTCCATTGGCATAAACTCATAATAAATGCCATAATCCATCATCAACAGCATGTCACCGGTAGGTTCCAGCGTATCCTGAATTCCAAAAAACCCTTCTGACGCATTGTAGGTTTCCATGTAGTTCATTGACTTTGAGGGGATAAGTTTTCCAAATGGCTGGCGATAAGGATCAAATCCCACACCACCATGCATATACAATTCAAGATTTGGCCAAACCTCTAAGATGTTTTTTGCTCCAGTCATTTGTAGCAACCTATTCATAAGTAACATTGTCCAAGTGGGCACTCCTGAAATACTTGTTACGTCTACATTAACCGTTGATTGAGCCATTTTCTCCAGTTTAATTTCCCAATCGCTCATCAAAGCAATTTTTGCCTTTGGCGTACGGAGTAAATTCACCCAAAAAGGGAGGTTATTCATCATGACTGCTGACAAATCCCCGCAAAACGAGTTATTGTGTAGCTTGTTTACTTCATGGCTTCCGCCAATCATTAAACTCTTGCCTTCAAAAATTTTACTGTTTGGATTGTTATGACAATATATAGTCATCAAGTCGCGCGCTCCTCTAAACTGACATTCGTCTAAAGCCTCAAAACTTACAGGGATAAATTTACTTTTTTCTGATGTTGTGCCTGATGAAATGGCGAACCATTTTATTTCTGTTGGCCACAATTCAAATTGCTGACCTTTAAGAAGGCGCTGTATATAGGGTTTTAATGTCTCGTAACTTTGAACAGGTATGTTAGTTCGGTACGAATCCCGGTCTGTTATTGAGTCAAATCCATGCTTTTTACCAAACCCTGTCGATTTTCCGGCCTCTAAAAGTTTGAAAAAAAGGTCGTTTTGGACTTCTACAGCATTCTCCATTCCATACTGAACCTGTTGTATTCTCTTCTTAAAATACCAGGAAACTACGGAGTTGAATAGCATAAATCAAATGTAATATTAATGTCATAGAAATGCAAAACGGAAAATATCCTGAAACTTTTTGTCAGGTCTGTGTCTATAAATTTGGATAAACACATATATTTGGTGACCAATTTTTTAGAAAAGTAGTATTTATCAACATAAATAAACATATGAAAAACACGTTTACACAATTAAAAAATCAAGTCGGTTCTTTGAATCGATTTACCTTACTGTTGGCTACAGTAGTTTTATCAGCGATGGCTGCCTCCGCGCAGTATTGCGACGTAGGCTGGCAATTCAACCGATGTTCTGGTAATGGAATGTCCATTGAAGGTGTAGCCATTAGCACAGGCGGCTCTGTTATCTACAGCAAAGCAGCGGATGGCTGTAATTTCCCAGCAAGTCCAAGAACCAAAGCGAACACATTGGTTACAAGTTCCAGTGCTTTCACGTTAAACGGTGGTTCTAATTACACTATCGCAATAGGTTGTGGTAGATTCCCAATGAACATGGGGGTTTATATCGACTTAAACGGTGACCAAGATTTTGCAGATGCAGGAGAGTTTGTGTCTTCAAGCTGGACACAACAAGCTGCTAATTCAACCAAAACGTATTCATTTACAGTAGGTTGTAACAACATCAAAACTGGAGTTACACGTATGCGTATCATAGGTGACTATTCTTTTGCACCTAAACCAAGTGCAACGCGTTCTTGTACCGCAATCCAATATGGTGAGGTTGAAGATTACACCATGACTGTAGCTGTTTCTAATAGTTTAGCAGCAGGTTTCTTTATGGTTGATACCGCTTTTGTGAAGACGAAAGTAAACATGATCAATAACAACCAAGCTGGTTATACGTATCATGGTTGGGATATCGGAGACGATGGCTCAATTGATTATACGACTATTAACGTAACGGAGAAGTTCAACTCTACAGGTAAATACTGTGTGCGTTTATACTCTGAAAATTGTATCGGTAGAGATTCAATTTTAAAGTGTGTTGAAATTGTTTCTCCTACAGCACCTCCAGTAGCAGATTTCGTATCTAGCTCTAATGCTATTGAGTTATACAATAGTTTCCAACTTACAGACTTATCTACCAACGGAGCAATCTATTGGGAGTGGTTTATGTATGTACAGGGACCAGATTCTGCAAAAACGCATATTGACATTGCTCAAGGTGGAACGGATGCAGATCAAAACCCATCAATATTTACTGCTAAAGGAATCCCAGGATTCCCTGACGTAGGAAAATGGTGTGTTGGACTTACGTCTTCGAATGACATAGGGGCTTCTACAACTGTGATTAAAAAGGACTATATAGAAGTGTTAAAAGGCTGTGACGTTGAAATGGGTCCTGGTACTTTAACTTCAATATCTGGTAACGTAATTACATGTGCCGCTGGTTCAATGATTAGCAAAATGGATGGTTCTGGTAACTATTCACCAAACGAAAGTGGACTAGATGCATTAATTGCGCCATGTGGTGCAACTTCTATTTCATTCTCTTTTGATAAGTGGAAGGTTAAATCTGGTGTAAACTTGAAAATTTACGATGGTCAGGATGCAACAGGTGTAGCATTACATCCAAACAATGGCTTTGATGATAAGAATGCACCAAGCGCTCCTATCGTAGCAAAATCAGGTGCAATGTATTTCTTATGGAATTCAGGCGCATCTACTGATGAAGGTTTCTTAGGATTCTGGACTTCAACTATAGGAACTCAAGCTCCTCCAGTTGCAAGCTTCGCTGGTCCTGATACGATTTACAACGCAGTATTTAACAAATTCATAAACACATCTGCAAATGCAGTTGGAGAAGTATTCTATACGTGGGACGTTGATGGTGTTACAGAATCCAATTCAAAAGACCTTGACTACATCTCTTTCAGCAACAAGACATATAATGTATGTTTAACTGTTGAAACATGTGCTGGTAAGAATAAGGCATGCAGAAACATTGTTGTAGCGCCTATTACTTCAAAAACAGAATTAGACTTTGATGCGGACAACAGAAGACCTAAAGCAGGTGATGATGTTGTTTTCACAAGCAAAGCTGACAAAGCAAACTCATTTAAGTGGACATTCTTCCCAAGTTCTTCTGTAAAATTCACAGGTGGAACGGATGAATTCTCTGCTAGCCCACAAGTCTCATTCTCTGCTCCAGGTAAGTATACAGTTGCATTGAAAGGATGGAATAACTTATCTCCAACAGATTCAGCTACTTCATATGCTCAGGTAATTAAAGATCAGTTCATTATTGTAATTGATTACTGTAAGCCAGTTATTGGTGTAACAACTAGTTCTGACGTTGCTATTAGCTCTGTATTATTGGAAGACAATGCTACTCCACGAGCTACTTTGATTGACAATGAGTCAACTGAAGAAGTGGGTTACACAGACTTCACTACTGACATCAAAGCTGCTGAATTAACCTTTGGTGGAACGTATAACGTAACCGTTGAAAGACAAACCAATGCCAACAAAGTAAACCGTAAGGTTTGGATTGATTGGAACATTGATGGTGACTTTGACGATTCTGGTGAAATGGTATTAAATGAAGGTACGACAAGTAACAAAACAGTAATGGGAAGCTTTACTGTACCTGATTTAGCAAAATCGTTTGAAGGAACAACTCGAATGAGAGTTGGTATTAGCTACAACAATGACCCTAACGTACCATGTGGTGCTTCAGGTGGTGTTGCAGGAGCTAACAGAATTGGTGAGTTCGAAGATTACGCTCTAATCTTAGCGAATGATAACACGACACCAATCATCACATTAAACGGAAACGATACTGTTTATGTTGAGGTAGGATCTACTTATGCGGATGCTGGTGCAACTGCATTTGACCCGACTGAAGGTAACATCTCTTCTCGTTTAACATCTACGAGTGATGTTGATGATCAAGCTGCTGGTATCTACTATGTAACCTATTGTGTGTCGGATGCATCAGGTAATGCTGCTCCATGTGTTACACGTGTTGTTTACGTAGTTGTTGACCAATCTGCTCCAGAATTGACATTAACGGGTGCCGACACTGTTTACGTTGATGTAATAACTGGTACTTACAATGAGCCTGGATTTAAAGCAATTGACAAAACGGATGGTGACTTAACTACAGCTGTTCAAGTAACAGGTACGGTTAACACATTCAAAATTGGAACATACACACTTACTTATACTGTTCAGGATGCACAAGCAAACATCGCTTCTGCAATGCGTACAGTAATTGTTCGTGACCAAGTATTCCCTACAATCACGAATGATGACATCAAAAACATCAACGCTAGAAACGTAGTTGAGGTTCAATTACAGTCTGTGTTTGTTGACAGAACTATTCCTGCTGATAACTACAGTAACGGAACGTTCGGTCCTCGATTCACTTATGTAATTACTCCATCAACTGCTCAAGGTGATGCAGATGTTGACACAAGAGTAAAAGGAACAACAGTTGTAACGTATACTGTAACTGACGAGTCTATGAACCAAACAGTATTGGTAATTGACTACGTAGTTGAAGATTACATTGCTCCAGTTATTACATTAAACACATTGGATACTGTGTATCACAATGTAAACGATCCTTACACACCAGTATCTGCGAGTGTAACGGATAACTTATATGACAATACGCAAGTATCATTGACACGTACTAGTGACGTGAATCCATTTAAATTAGGATTATACACAGACACTTATACAGCTACTGATGCTTCTGGTAATGTTACAGTAAGAAACAGATGGGTACGCGTATTAGACGCAGAGAAGCCAGTAATCAGTTCTAAAGTTGGACCGGTTGTAAAACTTGGATTATTCTCTAACGTTAAATTAAGCGATTACTTGAAGCTTACTGACAACTATGATGCTCCAGTTGAGTTACTAGCAAATCTTGAAGTTACATTTAACGATGTAAACTTCTACGAAGAAGGTTTCTACGCTGCTGAATTTATCACTACTGATAATTCAGGTAACGTATCAAGCACATACAGACTGTATGTTGATGTTAGAAGCACTTATGAAGTAATCAACAGTGTAGGAAGCATCGCCGGAGCTGACTTAATGAAGGTATATCCAAATCCATCAAATGGTATCTTTAACGTATCGTTTGACTTACCATCACAAGAAGACGTAACTGTTGCAGTTTACGACATGATGGGTAACCAAGTAGCGAACATTATTGAAGGTCAACTTCAAAAAGGTACTTACACAGTTGACATGACTGGTAAGGCTGCTGGAATGTACTTTGTTCGCATGACTGCGCACAACCAAGTATTTAATCAAAAAGTGATGGTGAAATAATCCATCCTTCAACAAATACAAAAGGGGTCGTTCTTAACGACCCCTTTTTTTATTTTTGAATAATTCTGAAAAAAATGCAACCTTTTTCTTTTTACGTGTCTATTCTATTAAATGAGCATTCATTTTGAGCAGTGATGAAGAACTTGTAAAGCAATGCATCAACAATAATAGAGAAGCTCAAAAGATGCTCTTTGAGAAGTACGCTTCAAAGATGATGGCCATTTGTTTAAGATATACGTCGAGTCAGGAGGATGCGAAAGACATCCTTCAAGATGGTTTTGTTAAAGTGTTTACTCAACTTGAAAAGTTTGAGTTTAAAAGCACCTTGCAAACTTGGATGTCTCGTGTATTTACAAATTTAGCTATCAATAAAGCGACGAGAGGAATTGCAAAGTATTCACATGTGGACATCGACGAGCAAGTTGGATTGGCATATGAGGATACTGATGAAGATTTAGGTAAATGGGGCGGACTCACACCTGCGCAAGTTATGAAGCACGTGAGAGCGCTACCAGAAATATACCGACTGGTATTGAACATGTATGCGGTTGATGGGTACTCTCATCAACAAATAGCAGAAAAGTTAGATATATCAGTAGGATCTTCAAAAAGCCGTTTATCTCGAGCACGCGTAATCTTAAAAGAAAACATTAAAAAAGCTAAGTGAGCAATAAGAACGACATATTTGATGATTTGATCAAAAGCCAATTAGAAGGCTTTGATGCAAATGTGTCTATGGCAGATTGGGACGCCATTGCGTCTAAATTGCCTGTCGCTAAGCGTAAAAAGGTTGCCGCCTATTGGTGGTTAACTGGTTTGGCAATTTTGGTTGTTGGTGTTTTAACAACCGCACTTTGGATTAACTTTAGAAATAAGTCAAATGACCTATCTGAATTAGTTATTCTTGAAAAGGACCAAACCACACAAAAAGAATCTGTTGTTAAAAATAATTATATACCTACACCTAATGAAGCTCCGACTGATAAGACAGTGAATGAGCCAAACCAACCTGAGAATCTTAACACAGAGATTATTACAACTTCGACAGAAGTTGATTTAAAGACATCGGTTCAGAGTACGACTGGACCAGATAACTTACCTACTAATATTGTAGATATTAAGGCCGATGAAGACCGCATTAAGGGCGCGGTAGATTCGGCCTTTTCTACTGAAATTGACAACAATTCGTCAAATGACGACATCGATCCAATAAAATCAACTGAGCCGGTTATTCTTGTATTAAGTGACTCTAACGACGCTGAAAATAAAACTGAACCAATCACAATCACACCTGCACCACCTATAAAGTGGGAGCTAGGTATTTCTTTTTCACCCAATTGGGCGAAAAAGCTTATTTCGCCTAACGGGGATCATGCTTGGAGGATTAATAAAGAGTATAACAACATTGTTAATACCATGGAAAGTGGTTCTATAAGCTATCAGTTTGAAGCACACGTGAACAGATACCTCAATGAACATGTGTATTTCAATGCCGGTATAAACTACAACCAGATAGTTGAGAAGGTTAATTATAACTATGAGGTTACAGAGTTTGCGACTGAGCGAGTTGGTTTTGATGAATTATTGTACACACCGATAGATCCAAGAATAGGACCAATCGAAGTGAATTATAGCGGTACGAATACGTATCACTATATTGAGTCACCAGTTCGCATAGGATTTATAAAAGCTATTCCAAGTTCGAAAATGAATTTCAGAGTAGAAACTGGGTTGCGTTGCATGGTGCTTACAGACATGTCAGGTAAAAGAACGGATGTAACTCAAATTGAATCTTTGGTTGATCTTAAATCGTCTTTTTCGGAGTATTCTCGACATAATTTGGGTGCTACGGCGAACGCTGGACTATATTGGAAAATAATGAAAGGGAAAGGCAGCTTTGGCCTAACAACGTATTACAATTATGCGTTAACCTCGATACGGAAACGTGACGAAGGAATAACAGAGAAACCCTATAACTTTGGAGTAAACTTTAATTTACAGCGAAAAATCTGGATTAAGTGAGAAAGCTGATTTACATATCGATTCTTTTGACCTTAGGGTTCGCTTCTGCATTTGGACAGGGTTTATACCCTTTAGGTGAGGGAAATGAAGTCAACAAAGTGGAGTTAGTTGCTCAAGCTGACAATGGAGTATACATTTTTGATGTAACAAGTGCATCAACTTATAAATTGTATACGTGGAACGGGTTCAACTACAGCGATTTGGGAGTCATTCCAAACATCCCTAAACATGGAGATGCAAATAATGAAGATTTCAGAATTGTTGATGCGTTATACGACAATGATGTATTATACGTACTCGGACATGATTTTGGAACGTCAAAATCAAATCTACCAACACGTGTAATAACTTGGGATGGTTTAGAATGGAAGGATATTACAACAAGTGATGTTAGTAGTGCTCTTAGTGTCGCTAAACTTATTAAGTATAACAATAAGGTTTCGATACTAGGCATTTTTACTTCTTCAGGTATCCTCTCTTTAAATTCAGGATCGTGGGAGCACGTTGGAGGTCAATTGGGAACGGATGCAAAGAATAATTATGTATTGGACGCAGCTGTTTACAGAGGACGCTTATATGCGAGTGGAGAATTTACTAGACCTCTATCTGGACAGCAATATAATACCGCAGTATTTGAGAATAATGCGTGGAGACCTGTTGTTACACCACCTTTTATAGGAAAGAGCAAGCAATTTGCTTTATACAATGGCGAATTAATGCTTTGTGGTGAGCCAAACGCGGAATTTGATTATTTAAAATCATTTGATGGTATTGGATGGACAAATATGTCGAACGGTTTAGAGCATCTGAATGTTTTTGAATTTTGGGATTTGGCCGTTACAGACGAACAAATTTGTTTAACCGGACTGTTTGAGAATAGACAAACCGGAATACAGTTCAATTATTTAATTAAGGATTCGGATGGATGGCACTTCGGAGAACAAACGAATAGTGACGACAAAATTCATTTGATATCGACCAATGACCGTATTTATGCATTTGGACAATTTTCATACCCAGGTGTTAATGGAATTGGAGAGATAGGTTCAAACGCTGCAATGCTTTCTGGTAAGATTTATATGGACGAGAATGACAATTGCTTGCATGAGGAGGACGAACTTGGTCTGCCAATGACTAAAGTTATATTAAACCCGGGCAATTTAGTTACGTTTACGGACGCCAAAGGCTTATATGAATTTCCTGTTGGTCCTGGGTCATATACAATTTCATTCGAGACAGGATTGAAAAACCGATTTGGATGTGGTCGACTTGCCAGCGTAACAGCTGGATCTCGTGTCAATTATTTAGTACCTGAACTGAATGTCGTTGAAAAACCGAACATAGTTGATTTAGAGTTGTCATCACAATTCAGAAATGGCTGGAAATTGGTGAAAGGACAATACAATGAGATGCAGCTCAATGCATTCAACAACGGATCGGAAACAATTGAAGGTGCTACCCTCCAGTTAAAAATGGACGATTGGTGGGAGAATGTTCAAATTACGCCTACACCAACTTCAATAGTTGATGGTGAGTATACTTGGAATGTGTCGGAGCTTAAAAAAGGAGAACTATATACCATCACAATAAGCGGAACGATAAAAGCTGATCTTAGTTTGTATAACGATTTCTGTTTTACTGGTGATGTAGATTTCCCTCAAGTGGATGTGTCTAAGAACTCAAATAGAGATGCCGCGCAGCTTACAACAGTTGATGAATTGGAACCGATATCCAAACAAGTTGATTGTGGTAGTTGGTACTCGAATGCAACAGAGAACATATCTTATCAGATTCGCTTTGAGAATGAGTCAAATGAAACGATAAACAACGTTACTGTCCTTGATACGTTTGATTCTGACTTAATAACTGATTATGCTTGGGATTATACCAACATAGGTTCTTCTACAAAACTTGATATCAAGATGGTAAAGGTACCTGGCAAGGAAAAATGGAGGCTGGTTTACACCTGGAACTCTAAGGATGCTGGTATTGCCCCTGCCGGTGATATTGACCATAAAGATGTTGGTTATGCGTCGATTAAATTCAAATTACATGATTTAAGTAAGCAAAAAGGTATTGAATTGTGCAATAGAGCACAAGTTACACTTGATAATAGCGAGCCACTTTCTACGAATACGGTTTGTTCAAAAGCGACAACTTTAAACGTTCCTGGTATTGATTTGCCTTCTCAGGTATCTTTTTACCCCAACCCAGCAGATCATTACATTGAAATGCACAATGGTTCTAGTGAAAGTAGAACTTTAGAGGTCCTCAATCAAACTGGACAGGTTGTGTATACAGATGAGTTCAAAGGTTTCGAGGAACGCCGTATAGATATATCTTCGCTTGCAGCAGGAGTCTACGTGTTGAACGTTGTTGGATTTGAGGCTCAAAAGCTAGTTATTCAGTAGTCTGCTATAGCAGCAGTAATCACACTAATTTTAATTCTTTTTATAGATTCCAATGCTTGAAGGCATCCTGATAAAGTGGCTCCAGTGGTAAACACATCATCTACAATGGCCACATGTTTACCAATCAATGTGATCTTGTCTTTGAGTATAAATGCACTTTGGGTGCTTTTCCAACGATTAAATCTGGATTTATGTGTTTGCGTCTTCGAAGAATGTTTACGAAATAATATGTCAGTGATTAGCGGTTTGCTTAGATAGTTGGCAATGGATTTGCCAATTATTTGTGATTGGTTATATCCCCTTGATTCTAATTTGGAGAAATGTAAGGGCACTGGAATGAGGAAGTCAATATCGCCAAATTTGTTCTGCCGTTTCATATGTTGTCCAATGTGACACCCGATTTGTTTCCCTATTGATGTATCTCCACCATATTTTAATTGATGCATTATCCGCTGAATGCTATTGCCTTTTTTGAAATAATAAGGGGCAATGCCGTAAGTGATTGGGAATTGATGTCCAAGGGCTTTATGGATTGGGTTTAGCATCGGGTCGAAAAATGTCTTAGGTAGTCTTAAATCGCATAAAAAGCATCATTTAGCCTTGTTGTTGGGTAGTGGTTCAGCGCATCTTATGCAGACTTTTGGATATATAAGACTCAGAAAATCTTGCAGCATGGTTCATTTATTCGATATGTTCTGGCGCACGCAAGCAATTTTATAGACCTTTGCACCAAACCGTTGGTTTATTATGTTCGAAAATAAAGAAACAACAAATATTGATGAGCTAGGAGAGTTTCGACTCATCAAACACCTTACTGATGCCATTATGTTAGAAACAGATCAAACCCTTATAGGTGCTGGTGATGACGCTGCGTTGGTAAACCCAAAAGGAAAAATGGCTGTCGTATCTACTGACATGTTGGTTGAACAAGTGCACTTCGATATGATGTACACACCTTTAAAGCATCTTGGGTACAAGGCTGCTGTTGTTAATTTCTCAGATATCTGTGCGATGAACGGTCATCCAAGCCAGCTCACAATGTCGATTGCCTTTAGCAGCAAATACACGCTAGAAGCGATTGAAGAGCTGTATGCAGGGATGTTGCTGGCGTGTAAAAAGTACAAAGTGGACTTAATCGGTGGAGATACTTCTACAATACCAAACGGACTTGTTATTAGTGGAACTGCCATCGGATTTGTTGATGAAAAAGATGTGGTAAAAAGATCTGGAGCAAAGTCAGGAGACTTGCTTTGTGTGACAGGAGATTTAGGGGGCGCTTACATGGGTTTGCAGCTTTTGGAACGGGAAAAACGCGTCTTCTTGGAGCAAAAAGACATGCAACCTGATTTAAAGAGTCATGACTATATCGTTGGTCGACAATTAAAGCCTGAAGCGAGAATAGACGTTATTGATTTTCTTAAGAAAGCGGGCATTACACCTACGTCTATGATCGATATTTCAGACGGATTGTCTTCAGAGATTTTTCACCTAAGTGAAGCTTCACAAGTTGATTTCACGGTATACGAAGAAAAATTGCCTATTGATCAAGATACCTTCAATATGGCTGTTGAGTTTGGAATTGACGCAACCACTGCAGCACTCAATGGAGGAGAGGACTACGAGTTGCTATTTACGGTTAATCAAGAAGATTACGAAAAAATTAAAAATGATCCTGATATCACTGTCATTGGTCATGCAAAAGACAAAGGGATGAAGAATGAATTGCACTCCAAGCAAGGCAATACATATGCATTGCAAGCACAAGGGTGGCAACATAAGAATGAACAATAATTATTTAATGTAGTATCAATTGCATTTATAATGATTATTGCTGAAATTTGTGCCTTATGACACGAATTGCAAACCTCAGCCTAGTACAATTACAGTATCTAACCGCGTTAGATGAACACAGACATTTTATTAAAGCGGCCCAATCGTGTTTTGTGACTCAACCAACGTTGAGTATGCAAATTAAAAAACTGGAGGAAGAGTTAGAAGTCAAGCTATTTGATCGTAGTAAACAACCAATTATTCCGACGGATGTTGGTGTTTTGGTTATCGAACAAGCCAAACAGGTTTTAAACGAAACCAAAAAAATAGAAAACATACTCTTGGAATACAAAGGCAAAGTTGCTGGAGATTTGAACGTTGGAATTATACCAACCATATCTCCCTATTTAATGCCACAACTCATCAGTCAAATTTCTAAAAGATATCCTGAGGTAAGACTAAACGTTCGGGAATTAATGACAGAGGAGATAATTTCACTTTTACATAAGGATCACCTTGATGTGGGTATTGTTGCGACACCTTTGGAGATTGATGGAATGGTGGAAAAACCCATTTTCTATGAGCGTTTTTGCATCTACTTAAACCCAAATCATCAGGCGTATAATATGGAAGAACTGGATGCAAAAATATTGCTTGAAGACAAGCTATGGCTGCTTTCAGAGGGTAATTGCTTTAGAGATCAAGCGGTCAATTTATGCGAATTAAAACATACCGCCGCGCTTAAAAACTCATTCAATTATGAAAGCGGTTCCATTGAGACGCTTATCCGGATTGTAAACCTAGAAGGAGGAGCAACTGTAATCCCAGAATGGTCGTCCTTAAACCTACAACCCGAAGAAAAAAAGAATATCAGACCAGTCAAAGGCAACAGCGTTAGGGAGGTCAGTTTGATATATTCTAGGAACTTTGCAAAGGCAAAACTCAGTGAAGCATTTTACTCCACTTTGCAATCATGTGTACCCGTACAATTGAAAAAAAATGCGGGAAATCCGATAGCGGCAGTTGTGTAAATTCTAATTCACATTTACTATATACTTCAAAATTAGCGGGTTATACGAAATAAAATCGTTTTCTTTGCAATAATGAAAATTTTTAAAACCATCGTCAACGCTGTTTTATTGTTTTGTTTGACGTTGATTGTTTCTTCTGGGTGTAGCGATTTTGATCGACTTACTCAATTCAGAACTACGTATTCGAATCGCGTAGTATTGGATACGATAAATACAAAAGGAACATCTAGTGAGGTTAAATCTGATACACTTATTGTTGATTTTATAAGTACAGTAAAAGACCATAGCGCAACGGAAAACAGCATCGAGAGTGTAAAACTTATAACTATCGGTATGGAGATTGACAAAAACAAATCTCCTGATTATGCCAATTTCAACATAATTAAAGATTTAGAGGTTTACCTAACGGGTAAAGGAATGGATGAAATACTGATTGGGTCAACCGACAGTATTCCAACAAACGTCAAATATTTTGAAATTAAGGTAATACCTGTAGATGAGGATTTTGAAGATTTAGTAAAATCGGATCAGTTCACCTGTCGTATGAAGTTTACACCAAGAGAGCAGATTAAAGACTCATCTTACGTCATAAAAATTACACCAACTTATTTAGTTGATACCCGACGATTCGGAGTTTAAAACCCCAACAAATTTTCAACTGGAGGAGTGCTTCCAAGCATCGTCTCAGGATTTTCTAAGTAGTTTTTAACCGTTACTAAAAACCCAACGGATTCCCTGCCGTCAATGATTCGATGGTCGTAACTCATGGCAAGGTACATCATAGGCCTGGCTACAATTTCTCCGTTTTCAACAACTGGTCGAGTTATAATATTATGCATGCCCAATATGGCACTTTGCGGAGGGTTGATTATTGGTGTGCTCATCATACTGCCAAATACGCCACCATTTGATATGGTGAATGTACCACCAGTCATTTCGTCGATTCCTAATTTACCATCGCGTGCTTTTGTTGCCAGTCGCATCACTTCTGCCTCGATTTCATGCAATTGCATAGCCTCGGCATTTCTGATTACAGGCACCATCAAACCTTTAGGGCCTGAAACTGCAATAGATATGTCTACGAAATCATGGAAAACGACTTGGTTTCCATCGATATATGCATTAACCGCAGGATACTTTTGTAAAGCAAGTACAACCGCTCTGGTAAAGAAACTCATAAAGCCTAATCCAACTCCATGCACTTCTTTAAATTGCTCTTTGTACTTCTTTCTGATGTCCATTATGGGTTTCATGTTAGCCTCGTTAAACGTGGTTAACATTGCGGTCTCGTTCTTGGCAGAAACCAGTCTTCTGGATACCGCTTTTCTCAAGTTCGACATTTTTTCGCGTCGCTCTTCTCGGCTACCATCAGACACTTGATATCCACCACCATTGCCAGCATTGGCAAATAGGGCATCGGCTTTGGTTATGCGTCCACCACGGCCTGAGCCTTTAACTTGGCTTGAGGCTATACCTTTTTCACCTAATATCTTTCTTGCGGCTGGCGAAGGAGTGCCTGCGGCATAGTCTGACTTCGCATCTTGTTTGGGTTCTGCTTGTTTTACTTCAGCTTTAGGCTTTTCTTCATTAACCGGTGCTGCTGTTTTCTCAGGCTCAGCAGACTCAGGCTTTTCGGCTGATGTGTCGATTGACGCCACTACAGCACCAACAGCAACATCCTCACCTTCCTCAACCAATATTTTCAAAACACCTGCTTTTTCAGCGTTTAATTCTACGGTTGCTTTTTCGGATTCCAATTCAGCTACGGCTTCATCCATTTCAACATAATCACCATCTTGCTTGAGCCATTGGCTGATGGTTACTTTTGTTACTGATTCTCCTACTGACGGTATTTTAAGCTCTAAAGCCATATTGATATGTTATTAACGGCAAATTTATAAAACCAAAGCTAATAAAGACGTGTTGAACAGAAACTAAATGTTTCTATATCAGGACAGTCGATTGGGTATAGTTCAAGCGATTTATCCGTAATATTGAAACCTATTATTTCACATGTCCAATCTCTCACAGTGCTTACATGCTTTTTTTACCGAATACCTGAATTATGGTGTTAAACATGTGGTACTCTGCCCTGGAAGTAGAAATTTTCCTATAATCCAAACAGTTATTGCTGCCAATAAGTTTGTTGAAATACATTCCGTCGTTGATGAACGCTCTGCGGGTTTTATTGCGCTTGGTTTGGCGCAGCAAACCAATACACCTGTTGTGGTGTGTTGCACTAGCGGTACAGCAAGTCTCAATCTGTATCCTGCCATCGCGGAGGCATATTATAGCGAAACCTCAATTTTAGTATTGACGGCAGACCGACCAGCAGAAAGTGTAGATAATTGGGAGGGTCAATGCATTCGACAAGATCATGTTTTTGACAAACACGTCTTAGCTTCATTTACAACACCTGAAAGCTTATCGGACAAATCCATATTTAGACAGTGTGCCATTGACTCTATCAAAACCGCCATATCGGGCAATGGACCAACACACGTTAACATGCCCTTTGCTGAACCGTTTTACAACAAATGGGAAGATGACGGATTTAGGGTAAACCCAATCCAGTTGGAAACGGTCAACAAAGTAGATGTCCCTGACGACTTAGTATCGGATATTGCACAAGCGTCGAAGATCCTGTGGTTAAACGGTGCGTCTCGAGAAAAAATAGATATCCAGTTCCCAGCTAATCTTCCAGTTTGGTCTGACGTGATTTCCAATGTAAAGCAGACTTCCAAACATTGGGAATCTTTAGTTAGCAATGGCTTGGACGTACCAAAACCGGATTTGATTATCACAACAGGTAAGTATTTTGTCTCAAAGAAATTGAGAAGTTATTTGCGTACAGTAGTCAACTTAAAGCATTGGCATGTAAACGATGGAAGCTCAATCCCTGCGCCTTTTGGCACAAATCCGCATTCGATAAATTGTGATTTACAAACTGTCGTTGATTTGGTCGAAGCGCATTATACGCATACAGAGTATAAAGAAACGATTGACACATTGAATGATGCAGTCAAACAGCAAATAGTCAATTTGCACTGGGAAACGTTGACTGAAATGTCGGCCATCCGCGATTTATATCGGATGTTACCACCTAGGTCTGTTCTTCACATTTCAAACTCGATGCCGATAAGATATGTGGGCCTAATGGACAGACGGAGCGATCTGGTACACGCAGCAAACAGAGGAACAAGTGGTATTGATGGATGCACCAGCACAGCTTTAGGTGCAGCTATTGCAACAGACGAAACGGTATTTCTGTTTACAGGTGATATTGCATTTTTGTATGACATAAATGCGTTCTGGCAAACCCAGATACCTCATAACCTCAGAATTGTCGTGTTTAACAATGAAGGGGGAGGGATTTTTGAATTGATAGATGGTCCAAATCAGCATCCAAGCAGTTTGGCATATCAAACAACGCCTCATAACCGCTCTATAAAAGAGTTGTCGGCGCATTTTGGTTTGGATTACCTACAGGTGAACGAGTCTACAAATGCAAGTGAGCGTTACAGTCAGTTTATTCTTTCAACGAAACCAACTATCTTAGAAGTTAAAACTGACAGAAAGAATAACAATGCATTTCTTGGGGATTATAGAAATGCGATTACAAATACTATGAACAATGACAGATAATAAATTCACTCATATAGATTCAGATGGAAACCCGTCTATGGTAGACGTTGGGTCTAAAGCGGTTAGCCAACGGATAGCGACAGCTCGATCTACTGTTCAGTTGCCGGAAGAAGTAATCTCTATGTTAGATAACAAAGAAATTGTGACAAAGAAGGGACCGGTGTTTCAAACGGCAATTTTGGCTGGAATAATGGCCGCAAAAAAAACGTCCGATTTAATTCCGTTATGCCACCCGCTTCAATTGAATAAATGTGAAGTAGACATAAAAGTAGTAAATGGAAATGTTGAAATACAGTGCGTAGTTGGTTGTCATGGCAAGACAGGAGTCGAGATGGAAGCACTCACAGGGGCCTCTGTTGCGGCACTTACCATATATGATATGTGTAAAGCATTTGGGCACAACATCAACATACTTGAAACGAAATTGGTACAGAAATCTGGAGGTAAAAACGATTTTGACAGCAGAAAATAAACATACCAAACACAACAAAATTGAACGTAGGGTTTCTGGGACCTACGGTGCTACTGAAATTGTATTTGTAGGCGCACCATGTGGTAAAATACAGGATTTATCTCGATCCATAATCCAAGCGGTTTCCAAGAATTATGAAGTGTCTTATGTGGATGCTGACCATGGTTCATTCGAAAACCCGCAAAAAGCAGATTTTCTTGAACAGGGAGCCTCTATGTTTTTGTCAGATAAACAATCGTCTGTTCGAATTACAAAGTCACCCTTACTGAATTCCATAGATGCTAAATTGGCGTTTAATGAATGTGATTTGGCCTTAGTGAATGGAAATCATTTTCAAGGAGAATTTCAAATCGTGATGCTGGATTCTGGTAAACTAAAGTCACTAGAAAAACGTGTGGATCAGTTGACCAATGTCATAGCCGTAATTAAGGTTGACGATATCGCGATGCCAGATTTTCTCATAGATGCACTTCCTACAATTGAGGATCTTCCTATTATTTCGTATACCGATACTAATCGGATAGTCGAATTGGTATCTAACAAGTTAGCAGAGCGAAAGCCGAAATTGAACGCACTGATTCTTGCTGGGGGTAAGAGTACTCGGATGGGTGAAGACAAAGCAACATTGACTTACGATAATCAAAGACAAGTTGATCGATTATTGGCTTTACTTCAATCAAAAGTAGCGGATGTGTATGTAAGTTGTAGGCGAGAGCAAAACTTAGATGTTAAAGCCTCTAAAATTTATGATCGAATGGAAAATATGGGGCCGTTAGGAGCCATAACGACGGCTTTTAGAGAAAACCCCAATGCTGCGTGGCTCGTTGTTGCATGTGACCTACCAATGCTTGATTCAGCGGTTCTGGACCAACTCATAGCCAGCAGGTCTCAGAAGCATACCGCAACAGCATTTTTGAATCATGAAACTGGTTTCGCCGAACCGTTGATCACCATATGGGAACCAAAGAGTTATATGCGCATGCTACAGTTCGAAGCACTTGGTTTTACTTGTCCGCGGAAGGTGTTAATTAACTCCAACACCTTACTTCTTAAGCCTGAGAATCCAGAAAAATTATTCAATGTGAATACACCGAAGGATTTCGAAGTTGCGACTAAAGCGCTCGAACAATGAACGACAGATACCAAAGACAGATTAGGTTAGCGAATTTTGGGCAAACAGGCCAAAAAGCCCTTCTCGAAACAAAGGTTTTGATTGTTGGCTGTGGGGGTTTGGGATGCCCTGTTGCTTTGTATTTGACTAGAGGTGGGGTGCGGCAAATTGGACTTGCCGATGGAGATAAAGTAGACCTTACCAATCTACACCGCCAGGTCTTGTATACCGAGTCAAGTGTTGGTGATCTTAAAGTACATGCGGCAAAAGAAGCGCTGTTAAATGGGGATGAAGAACTGGAAATTGATG
>Ga0209630_10001353_pt1 | contig 26363 bp, 18 predicted proteins | sample COG_01_FD_184745 | JGI IMG/M metagenome (GOLD analysis project Ga0209630, IMG submission 184745) | Pelagic Microbial community sample from North Sea - COGITO 998_met_01 (SPAdes) (version 2) | ecosystem: Environmental > Aquatic > Marine > Neritic zone/Coastal water | place: Helgoland, sampling... | reverse complement strand
GCCCCCCCGATCGTCCAATTCCAATAATCGGATTCCTTTTTTTTCCCGCCCCCAGTCGGGGGAGATAGTTTTCCCTCTTCACATGTCTGACGCTGACACTCTTCCACGCGATCCTTTAACCGCGCAGCCTCTTCCCCTCGGTGCCACCGCGATGATCGGTCTCGGCGTCTCCATGGTGACCGGCCTGCTGCCCTTCTCCGCCGCTTTCAGCGCCTTCTCGTCTGAGATTCCCTGGCTCATCGCGCTCGCCTTCTTCCTGGCGCGCGGTTTCATCAAGACTGGTCTCGGCAACCGCATCGCCTACTACATCGTTTCCCTCTTCGGCAAGTCCACGCTCGGCCTGACCTACTCTCTGGTCTTTTCTGAGGCTCTGCTCGCGCCCGCCATTCCCTCCCTCGCGGCGCGTGCTGGCGGCATCTTCTTGCCCCTCACCAAGGCTCTCTGCGTCGCGTGCGGCTCGGAACCCGAGAAGGGCACCGAGAAGAAGATGGGCGCTTACGTCATGACCACCGTGTTCCAGACATCCACCGTCACCTCCGGTATGTTCATCACCGCGATGGCTGCCAACCCTCTGTCTGTGAACCTCGCCGCCGCCACCATCGGCGAGACCATCACCTGGGGCCAGTGGGCTCTCGCCGCGTCTGTTCCCGGCCTCATTTGCCTCATCGCTGTGCCCCTCATCCTCTACGTGCTCTACCCCCCCGAGGTGAAGGACTCCCCCGAGGCTCCGCTCAAGGCCAAGGAAGAGCTCACGAAGCTTGGTCCCATGACCGGCGACGAGAAGATCATGGCTGGCGCTCTCTCCGTCACCGTTGCCCTCTGGATCTTCGGCTCCAAGTTTGGTATCGGCTCCGTCGCCTCCGCGCTCGTTGGCCTCTCCACCCTGCTCATCACCGGCGTCATCACCTGGAAGGAGTGCCTCGCTGAGGGACCCGCCTGGGATACCCTCACCTGGTTCGCAGCCCTCATCGCCATGGCTGGCTACCTTAACAAGTACGGCCTCATCCCTTGGTTCTCCTCGACCGTTGTGAAGGTTGTTTCCGCCGCCGGCCTCGCATGGCAGCCAGCCTTCCTCGTGGTTGTGCTCCTCTACTTCTACTCCCACTACATGTTCGCCTCCGGTGCGGCGCACATTGGTGCCATGTACACCGCCTTCCTTTCCGTGCTGGTCGCGTGCGGCGCCCCTCCCCTTATGTCTGCCCTCGTTCTCGGCATCTTCTCCAACATCATGGGTTGCACCACTCATTACGGCATCGGATCCGCGCCTCCTTTCTTCGGCGCTGGCTACGTGCCCCTCGCCACCTGGTGGAAGATCGGCTTCGGTCTCTCTGTCTTCTACATCGCCACATTCTTGGGTGTCGGCTCTGTTTGGTGGAAAGTGATCGGTATCTACTAAAGAAGGACGCCTGCAGTCCCCTGGGGCGCTGAAGCTTCCCACTCGTGTTGTTAATACAATAAAGTGAAATATTAAAGACTTTTTCTGAAAACTCAAACTACAAACACCAGCCTCCTCGCTCTCTTCACAGAAGGGACGCCCCTGCGGCATCCATCAGCCATGCGACGTCACCCTTGACAAACGAAGCCGGAATGTTTGGGTCGTCGCCAGCACTCTTTATGATTGTCGCCGCCATCTCAGCCTTGCCCTCCCCTATGGCGGTGAAACATTTCTTCTTCGCAGCGTTCACGACGGGCATCGAAAATGTGATTCGCTCGGGTGGCGGTTTTGGCGAGTCCGAGATGGGCAATATCCAGGGCTCCGTGACCTTCAGAAGCGGGTGCCCCGGAAATAGCGAGCAGATGTGTCCGTCGGGTCCGAACCCGAGGAGTAAGAGATCGAATATGGGCAAGCCATCTTTCGTTGGTAGAACACTGCTCGACAGTCCTTTCAGTCTCGCATCGTATTCCGCAGCGCAGGGCTGCGCCGCATCCTCGTTTTTCTGGCACAAGCTCTCGTCGATGGCATAAAGCTGCGACGCAGGGATGGGCACGTCCGATAGCAGTGCTTGCAGGGCCCCGCCGTAGTTGCTTTCGGGGTCGTCATGAGGAACGCATCTCTCATCGACCCAGAAGACGTGCCAATTGTTCCAGTCGATCTCGCTCTTTCCCTTCAGCCCACCGAGAAGTTTGATCAACGAGCCACCCGCGAGCGCGACGGTGAAGGAGCCCCGCTCCTCGATCGCTTGCTCGGCAGCCTTCATCGTCAAACTCGCCAGTGCGTCCGCGACTTCAGCCTGGTCTTGAAATATCTGCATGCCGCTTTTGGCGTTAGCCATCGCGATCGTGTTCCTGTTAAGTGAAAAGAGGATATGTCAGCGAGGTACATCGAGCATGTATGGGAAGGAGGGAAGGAGATGCGACGAAATGTTAGTTTAGATCGCGCGTCGATGGGGTCGCTCACACCTCCTGTTCGAGCTCACGCGCGAGGGTTTTGGGTTTCTGCCGTGTGATGGACTTTTTACGTTGGTTCTGAACTCGAATTTACCACAGAAAACAGTCCGTACCGCCTGGGCCGACATCTCTCGCGTGGGTATCTTGTGCGACCCTTCGCAGAGCTGTTGGGCGTAAAATGGCAGTGACTGTTGGGCGTAAATAAAATGCGACCCGTTTTAGACCGAGCCCAACAGAAGGACGCGCGCCGACCGGCGACGGTGTGTTCACGAGGTTTCTGTTGCTAGATGTGTTGAGTGCTGTCTAAGGCTTGGAATCATGTTGCCTTTGCCCGAGGTGATACGGCTTTCGCTCCTCGAGACGGCACGGCTTTCAGATGAGAAGCTTCTGAAGCGCACGCACGGCGACATTCTCGCATCTCTGGAGGGGCCATCAGATGCACGGGTCGGCAGGGATAGCCTTATTTTGTGTGCAGAGGCGGCACTGAAGGTGAGTTTAAGTCTGCGCCGCTGTCCTGATCGTCACGAAAGCACTCACCCTATAGTCAAGGACCTCTCACTGCACAGCCGGTCAACCAAAAAAAGATCCGAGTCCCTCGCAGCGGCCTCACCCTCGTCTCTCGTATCCTTTGTCCCGACAGGTTGGAGCAACGGCGATCGCGACTGAGATGCTCGACATCTACTTTCTCGAGGCGAGTAAGTTCTGGTCCGATGACTCCGACATCGGTCAGGTCGAGCTCAAAGATCAGTACGTGTGCAGAGCATGGTTCGCAAAGGCGCTGTTGTGCTCAGAGGGTGCCAAAGGTCTCACCGGTCAGGCTCTTGTCACCGGCGTCGAGAGCGCGTTAAAATGTTTGCTCGAAGGACTCAGGGTGGCGCTGGAAGATTCGCGATATATATTCTTGCTTTATGACGCGAGCGTCCATTACTGGAACATCTCGAGACCTTTGCAGAAGAGCGGATCGCGGCGGTACCTCGTAGAGGCATCCACGTCAATCAACGACGCGCTGCAGAAGGTCTCAGGCCATGAGGAGTGGAAGGCACACAATCTTCGAATCCATGCGCTTTGTCTCAGTGATGCTGGAAAGAATGCTGATGCCCTCAAGGTCGCGTCAGACGCCGTCGATTTGTGCAAAGCAAGTGTTCCAGAGCTCTCCACCCTGGCTATTAAGGTGAAGTCACATGTCAGCAGCTTGGAAGGATCAAAGGAGGGTGGAGACGGGGAGGACGGTGCTGTTTCGCTCATGCAGCACGTGCGCTCTGGAGCATGTGCAGATGCTGAAGATGTGAAGAACACTTTGATTGAAGCTTGGAAGCTGGTCGATCCAGCAGCGGAGAAGCTAGAAGCTGCAAAAGATGAGTCAGTGGAGGACTGTCAAATGGATGTCGTGGCTGAAATCGGGTGGGTTGCAGCGCAAAATGAGGTCCTAGACCTGGCGGAATGGTGTTCAGAGCGCGTGGCCGATGCATCCACGATTTTAGCTCGCGTTCGCGTCGAGATGACGAGGAGTATGATTGCACTGCACAACCTTGGAGAGAAGCGCGGTTCTCTTGATCCAGAGGCCATTGGCGTTCACAAGGATGTCATTCTACAGGCGGAGAAAAGCCTTTCGACATTTTCGAGGCTCCAAGATTTTGATGGCATACATGACGCCTGTCAATTGATTTGGGCAGCTAGTCTGCCACTTCAGCAGCGACAATTCCGTCATCACCTTACCCGTGTCCTCGGGGCGGCTGCGACTGCATTGGAATCAGTTGGATCTTCTGCCAACAGGTTGCGGACTGCTTTGCACCTTGAGCTGGCATACTGCTACATTTCTGAAGACATGGTGGGTCAGGCGAAAGCACAGGTTTCGAAAGGCCTCGCCCTTGATTACGTTGCTCCGGCTGAAGAAATCGAGAGTACGGGTTACGAGCGTCCGCTGGATCGCTTCTTGGATCCTTTGAACCGTGTGCTTTCCCTGAAGAGCAAAATTCATGATGATCCAGACGATATTGAGGATCAAGCCTTGTTGCATGCAGAACAAGCACGCGATGCGAAAAGTGTGGAGAGCAAGGCAGATCTTCTGCAGCGCGCTGTCGAAAAGTTGATGTCTCTGCAACCTGCGGCCTTGGCTTCTGAATCAGAAGAGATGAGTGCTGAGGCAAGGGAAACACGCCGGCGATCCGCAAGAGCGCGAATAAACATTTGGGGCTCTGTCATCAAGGTCGCCATGGACGCGAAACAGACATCCATGGTCCATCGATTTGCAAAGAATGTGATCGATACTGCGGGTTGGGATTTGATCAAGGACAAGGACATCATCCTGTTGCAAGCTGATGTCAACTTGCTCGATGGACTGGCATCTTTTGATATCCTTCGGTCCCGCGGCGTGCCTGTCATTCCTCCAACTGAAATCAACACGGAGTTTGACAGCACGGGAGAATCGACCGAGGAGCTTCAGAATAATTCGGTCGCCGCATTCATAAGGGCTATGCACCTTGGAGCCAGTGTCGGAGAGGATTGGGTAGTCATGAATGCGGCGGCGCATGTTTGGAACAACTATCTTGCAGTTTTTATGTCGCACAGGTACGCCGAAATGTTACCAGCGACGGCGCCAGTGTTCGCAGAGCTCTGCAAAGTCGAAACCTGTGAAAAAACCTTGCTCGGAAATTTCGCTGATGCCCTGTCGTGTGGGTATGAGCATGCAGCGTTTGTTTCTGTCACGAATGCTGATGATATCAAAGAAGGTGATGTCTTGCCTGATTACAAAGCACTGCGCCTGACCTTGAGGGACCACAAGTTTGAAGAATCCCGGGATATGCAACGTGGGATCGAAGCATGCGAATCGGTCTTGAATCGTGTAGATGAAAGAAATTCGCGCAAGCTATCAGCGACTCTCGCGAGACTGCACGCGTCGATGGGGACTTCTTCTGAAGTCAAGGTTGAGGAAGATCCCGTCGCACAGGTTTCGGCGATAATCCAGCGTCTCACTCTTCCTGGTAGCGACGATACTTCGAGTGACATGCTCAACGAGGCTATGAGTCTGTTGCGACCTGCTGAGGGTGAAGTCCTTGGTGACCTCGAAACATGGGCGAGGCTCGGAGAGACAGCCTTAAAAGCCAAGGCATATGGTTCTGCGATTGAGTGTGGCAAGCAAGCTGAGATCTTTTTGAACAAATTGACACAGACTGCCCCATCCCAAAGCTGGTACTGGGGTGGTGTGGCTGAGAGTGCATTTGGTTGTGGCATTCTTGCGTTGATCCGCCCTGATCATCAAGATCAATCCACTCAGGATACATTAAGGCAGAAGGCGTTCCAACATCTCGTGCAAGCGGCAAAATGTGGCAGGCGAGCTAACCGGAGTGACATTGTTTCCTTCGCCGGTAAGCATTTTTGGAATTCAGCGACATCGTACATGTCATCGGCAACGACTCGGAGAAATATTTTCAGTCATCTTCAAGTTATCATCGACGCTTGTCGTGCCACAAAAGTCAAAGATGACAGCTTGATGAAGTTCATGTGGATTCTCTACTTCGATTGTCTAGTAGATAAGAAAGCTTGGACTGACGGTATCAAACAGATAGATGAGGCTTTCAAGATGTTGCCAACCAGTGACCACCAGCGCCTCTGGGAATACAAGGTTTTGTTTCTCTCTGCCACTGGAAGAAAAGCTGAGGATGAGCTCGACATGCTTTCGTCATATGATCAAGAAACTCAAGCAAAGGTGTGGGCTGGTGTTGCTGTCCAAGCCACCTCAAAGCTAGAGGGAATGAAGGCGTATAGGAAAGCCATCGACGTGCTTGACGACAGTGCCGCAATGAAGGTTGATCTGATGATCGACTTTGCCGATTGGATGTATGGCAATGGCCAACCCGTAGCTGATGCAGAGGATCTCCTTGTTTCTACACTTGATATTCTGCTGGAAACAGATGATGATGCGACTGGTGACAAAATGGAGTGTGAATCCGTCGCCACACCTCAGGTTGGGGTCACAGGGTTTTGTTCTATCGTTCGGGTATGCGTCATGCTCTCCAGGATGTCAGGGAGCAACGTTGAACGCACAGATTATTTGTTGACGGCGCAACATCATGCCCTGCGTATGTTGTGCGATCCCCTTGCAGAGGTGATGAGAACTATGCCTGTGTCCAGCGTCGTAGCCACACCAGAAAGCCTGGAGGAGTGGGCAAACTTCAAATTTACCGATCAGTTACTGGCACAACTGCAAGAATGCAAAGGAACCTTTGAGATCTCCTTAGCATCAGTTGGTCGACCCGAGCGATTACTACATTATATCGACTACCTGTGCAGTGGTCTGGAGTCTGTGAGCATGCATCTGCAATGTCTTCCTGTTTGCCAGCTCGGTGTTCTAATTGCTAAAATTGTGGCGAATGATGACTCCCTGGCAGGCGTGTACCATCTTCGGCTGGCCTCCCTCGCGGATGCTTTATTTTTGAAGTCAGCTGCAATTATGCATGAAGAGCTTGCAGGAGCCCTCGAGCTCTCCATCGACGAGATTCGACGAGGACGCGAAGAGGTGCAGCGACAAGAAACACTCAAAGCCTCTTTCTCGGGTGACGGGCCGTCATCTGGTGTGATCAACAGTTCAAAATCGCTTCGTCCGTATGCGCTACGTGATTACTGGATCGCTCGCGGCGCATACCTTGAACAGCGTGGTGCACTGGTGGCAGCCAACGTTCTGCTGCAGGAGACCATCAGGCACGCTCGTGCTCATGATGATGTGGCTGTTGAAGCCCGGGCGTATTTACACCTTGCAAAGTGCGCAGCTCGCGGCAACATGCCCATCGATGCAGTGAAGCTCCAACACCGTGGACAGACTCTTGGCGGGGATGTTTCATTTTGGGGAGAAAGTATGTGCGATTATACCATGTACAAGCTCAGCACACGAGACGGTAAGCTATCAGCAAAGGAATCCCTCGTCACGGCGCTGAACTTGTTGCAGAGCCGTTCAAATTCCTCCAGACGTGGCAATACCCTTGATACCAAAATGGTTATGGCAAATCTTCTCACAGAGCTCAGTCGGCTTTTGGAGTTGGAAATGAAGAATGCGGTGGAGGTGGGCGAGAATCCACAAGCTCAATATGCTGATGCTGTGAACGCTATTTCTGAAGCTGTCGCCATCTTGCAAGATTGTGGAGGTGGCATGGACTATGTGAACGTTTTGATGGCGAAGGCCATGCTGATGTATAAAGATCCTACTGCATCGGGTGATCCACGACCAGGGTTGCGTGTCATCAAGGAAATCATTTTCGAGGCAGAGATGGAGGCGGAGCGAATATATACGGCCGCTTGTGTATCCTCGATAAGCCCTCTCACCACTTCGTTGCCTGCGGCAAGGTTACTCGCAGCAGTGAAGAATGCGAGGGCTGGTTGCCTTCTGGAAATTGCACATGCTGAGAAAGTCCTGGAATCTGTGGATAGAGAGAACAGTAGACCTGATTTTCCCTCCATCCAAGGTGTAGACGCGACTGCAATTCTCGCATTCCTGGATGATAGCGCGCCTAAGAGTTTCAAGGATAGACTCGATGACGCAGAGGAGGCGATTGTCGTTGCTTCGGAAGCGACCAACTTGCACAAACGCAATGATGGCAGAATTGATTCACTCTGTCTCCTCGGTGAAGCACTCCTTGCGGTCCATAACGCTCAAACGAGGACTAAGATTTGGCGCAAGCCCGCTCCAGTACCTCCGCCAACTCCTCCTCCACCACCTGCACCTCCATCACCAAATGAGAATGAGGAGGAAGAAGCTGCGGAAGGGGACGAACCCAAAGAGAATGCTGAAACTCCCGAAGCTGCCGACGCAGAAGACGTGAATCCTGAGCCAGCCGACGATGATGCAGCCGAAGAAGTTCCACAGAGCGAGGCAAGTGACGCGGCGACCGACATCCCTTTGGTCGAAGAGGAAGACGAGGAAGATGAAACACAGGTACCTCATTCGACGTTTCGGGATGACCTTGTCAAGCCGCGCGCTATACATTCCCTTGAGCAAGCTATTCAGCTTGGAATCGAGGCTGGCAAGTACGATCTTGTTTCAAAGGCTGCCATGTATCTTGCCCATGCGCATGGAACTGCTGACACCGCTAAAGCAGCGGCGGCTCTTGCTCTTGCGCAGTCTTGCCATGCAGTTGAGACGCACTTGTCTATTTTCTTGTCGGCGGCTGACGAGCAAGACATCGAATCGCTCATAATAAGGAACGATAGAAATATGCATGGCTCTCTGAACGATATGACATCCAGTAAATACAGCGCTTCGCTTGTTGAACGCTTGAAGACCTCTTGCAAGGCATGGGGAAATTTGCAGATTGACAAAAAGCAAGCACTCTCAGCTTCTTTGACTTTACCCGATGATCTCTTTGTCTTTTCAGTACAATGGCTTGTCGGGCGAGGTGGGGATACATCGCTCGCGATTACGATGCACGGCAAAGACGACGAGCGAACTGGTGCGTACGTGGTCTCAGCTAATCAGGAGCAGCTTGAAGCCGCTGTGGAACTCACGATGACCTATCGCTCAAACGTCGAAAAAGCTGTTGTTGCCGCGAACTCATCCGAAGACCCGGATGCACTGCAATCAGTCTTTGAATCCATCGATATCGTCGCGGGTTGGGACGAAGTTCGGAAAGCAACGGAGTGGGTTCTCGAACCGATCATTTCAGCTTGGAGATCGTTCCTGGGTAAGGGGGGCTCAAAGGAAAAGAAAATTGTCCTGCTGGTTGACGAGGCGCTTGCATCACTGCCAATCGAGGCTTTGGAATTCTTGAATGATGCCGAGAGTATTTCACGAGATTTTTCTTTGCATATGTTAGTCCGTCGACTCGCACAGGCTTCAGACATTCCAGCCGCTCAAATGACAGCTCTAGTTGACCTTCGAAAGGAAGATTTGCCTCAAGCTGACGACGAGACGAAGATTCCGGGTCAGTTTGCTCTCTTGCAGCAGAAGTTCGGATCAGGCTGGAATGTGTTGATGGGAACACCTGAGAGTATTCCGGGAGATGCTGAGTGTCAACGGGCTATGATCGCCGCGAAGGCGCTGCTGTACTATGGACATGGTCGGTTTTTGTCGTATGTGTCATCCTCGGCGGTTGCCAGTGTCGATATGTCTGGTTGCCGACTTGCTGTGTTGGCATGCAACACGAACAACGAAGAGTCGCAAAGAATGCAGGCGATGCTCGACGGTAGGAAGACCACCGAAAAGAAAGCTCTCGAAGATCCTTACAGAACGGCGGCGTTGCTTTCCATGCGTGGTGTCGAATCTATTGTGCTTCCAACTTTCACTGTAGGAAGTGCGAGAGCCAATTCGGAGTTTCTCACCTCCGTGTTGAGTGGAGGCACCATAGCCAGCTCGGTTTGGAAGGCTGATGCACCAAAGCCACCAAGGAAGGAAGAAGATAGCGACGAAAATGAACCGGAAGAGAAAGAAGTTGAGGAACCTGAAGAGGGAGAAAAGCCGGAGGGCGAAGAAGATGCAGGCGACGAAGCGGAGGCAGTTGAGCCGCCTCCACCGCCTCCACCGCCTCCACCGAGCGGACCGTACAGAACATACGTCGTATACGGTCACCCTCTCGTCAAGATTAGCTAACGTTGCGTAGACAAACGTTTCAATAGAATAAGTGTTAGACGAATCCAAAAGATCGAACTCATATATTAGGTTTTCTAAATCGTTCCTCGTTCTAAAAGGATGAACTGTACATTGTGTTCATTTACTCCCGACTTTCATGCGAACCACGCAGAACAATTACGAGCTCTCAAGGCGCTCCTTGAGGACATCCATGACCAAGCCAAAATCCTCCTTCACCTCCACCGGAGGGTTCGCGAATTTGCCAACAATACCTTCAATCTCACCAGCATGGTAAGCGACCTTACTCTGCGCAAACTTCAGACCGTGCGCGGTGCTAATGACCACGACCTTGTCGCTGGGGCCGATGGTCTGAGCCTCCCTGAGCTTCTTGAGCGCCGCCAGGGCAACACCAGTGTGGGGGCAGTTGAACATGCCCGTGAGGTCAGCCTCAGCGGCGGCGTCCATGAGCTCCTCCTCGGTCGCCTCCTCCACGATTCCGTTCGTCTCCTTCAGCGCGTAGATGGCGCGGTCGATGGACACGGGATCGCCGATCTGGATCGCGGAAGCAAAGGTGGGCTCAGCCTTGATCGCCTCGAACTTCTCGAATCCGGTGGTGTACGCGCGGTACAAGGGGTTCGCGTTGTGCGCCTGAGCCACCACCATCCTGGGAAGCTTGTCCACGAGCCCGAGCTCCTTGCACATCTTGAATCCCTTGTAAAACGCGTACACGTTACCGAGGTTTCCACCGGGGATGATGACGTAGTCGGGAACCTGCCAGTCAAACTGCTGGAGGATCTCGATGGCGGCGGTCTTCTGTCCCTCGAGGCGAAGGGAGTTGAGGGAGTTCGCCAGGTAGATGGGGAGCTCCGCGGTCACCTCGCGAATCAGGCGCATGCAGCCATCGAAGTCGGTGTCGATGGACATCACGAGAGACCCGTTAGCGATGGGCTGCACGAGCTGCGCCAGGGAGATCTTGTCCGCGGGAAGGAACACGATGGACGGGATGCCCGCGGCAGCCGCGTACGCAGAGAGGGCGGCGGAGGTGTCACCAGTGGACGCGCATCCGACGGCCGCGAGCGGCTTGCCCTGCTTCCTCATCCTGTTCACCTGGGACACGAGCGCGGTCATACCGAGGTCCTTGAAAGAGCCGGTGTGGCTGTTGCCGCACTGCTTCACCCACAGGTCGTTCATGCCAAGCACCTCGCGGCCGTAGCGGTCGGCCCAGAAGAGGTTGGAGTTGCCCTCGAACATGGAGACGATGTCCTCGTCGGCAATCCCGGGGAGGACCCATTCCTTCTTGCTCCACACGCCAGAGCCGTAGGGCCAGACGGTCTTGCCGACGCGCTCGTCGAAGAGAGCCTTCCAGTACTCGGGAGGGTAGATGGCGAGGGCCTCCATGTCGTGCTGGACATCGAGGAGACCGCCGTTCTTGCTCCGGTAGATGACGTCGTCGATCGAGTACGTCTCGTTCTTATCACCAGAGAATGGCACGTACTTGCAGTTGAAAAGAGTGCTCTTCTCGAGGGGAGCTGCGAGAAAGGGGGCGAAGGTCAGCGCGGGATGTGGAGAAATTTGAGCGCGGGGCTCTCGTGGTCGATTTCTTGGAGGGTTTCGCGATTGAGCTGGGGTGCGCACTCACCACGACGGCTGGCCTGCTCGCGGATGCTGCCAGCGGAGGAGGCACGAACACCAACGTTGACCTTGCGGGCGCGGGACTGATCGTTGACTGCCACGGGCTTGGCGATAGACCTGGAGCTCAGGGAGCGAGCGCCGGTGGCGCCACGACCGCTGAAGACAAGGGCCGAATTGGGGGCGAGAGCAGCCATGACGTTGGTGAGATACAGACGAGGCTGTTAACCACGGAGGAAGGAGCCGGCGATGAAAGCAACGACTTCACGACAGCACGATGTGCCCCGTGTTGGTTGCTCCTGTGTGCGCGGAGCCTTTGTGGCGCCGCCCAAAGAAAGTTTGGCTAAACCCTGAAAAGCTCACGCAAAAAATGGATGACGTGGAATGCAAAACCAAAAACAGACTGCCATTTTTTGATGTTCAGTCTGCCGATTCGTGATGTCATCGATCGGGACGATTCCCGAAGCACAAGCGCACGCACGACTTCTCTTCGGGCATGATTCGCTCGATTGTCAGGGCGTGCAGATCGGCGGCTAACAGGGCCGCCGGAGAGCATCTCAGAGCATCTCAGGCGACGCGCGCGATTGCGAGATCTGCGCGCCAGTCGTTCCATCACGTCCCAACGGTGACGCGTCCGTCTTCGTCCTTCGCGGCGCGATCGGCAGTGGGCCAGCGGCGTCCGTCGTTCGCATGCTCGGAAATCGCGGGAGGAGCTCGCCCTTTCAGCGCTGAGTCTTCCGGAGAGAAGAAGGATGACGACGAGGCGGAGGAGGACGGCGAAGCGGAGGGAGCAGAGGCAGCCGAGGACGGCGAGGACGTCGACGGCGAGGACTTCGCGGACGAGGAGGTGCAGAGGCTGACGGCTGAGCTGGACGAGAAGGCGGCGCAGGTCAAGGATCTGAACGATAAGCTTCTCCGCACGCTCGCAGACATGGAGAACCTGAGGGAGCGGACGAGGCGGCAAGCGGAGACGGCCGAGAAGTTCGCCATCCAGGGTTTCTGCAAGGATCTCCTCGATGTCGCCGACAACCTGGCGAGGGCGTCGGCCACCGTCGACACCGAGGCCCTGGAGACGGAGACCGACGCGGCTAACGTCAAAACTGTGCTCACCTCTCTGCACGAGGGCGTGCTCATGGTGGAGAAGCAGTTGACGTCCGCCTTTGGAAAGCACGGCGTTGTGAAGTTCGACCCGGCGGAGGGCGAATCGTTCGATCCCAACGACCACATGGCGCTGTTCAACGTTCCAAACGGCGAGAAGGAGGCGGGGACGGTCGCGACCGTGACCAAGGTGGGGTACAAACTCAACGATAGGGTGATCCGCCCGGCCGAAGTCGGCGTGTTCCAGAGTTCGTAGGTGTCTAAATTCTATAAAAACTATTTTTTTAACCTTAACGGAGTCGCCCGGAGACCGGTGGAGAACTCGAAATGATTCGAACGCTCGGCAATGACGCAGTGCCGGCTGACATCTTGATCCGGATCGTTCCTCAGAGCATCTACAGCTGCGCTCACGTCTGGCAGCTCGGCGAATATGCCCCTTCTCTGAAGCTTTGCGAGCGACTTGGCCAGCTCCGACCTAACGTTCGGGACGTTATCGTCGACTGTCATCAACATCAGCGGCAGAAGCTCCTCGACGAGCACGTTATCGTTGATGACCCCCACGAAAGCGCCACATATCCGAACATATGCCTGGCGATCTGCCCAGTGCTGGTTTGTCGCCATCAGTTTGATGGCGGACATGGCGCGGCCAATCTGGCCGAACCTCCAGGCGGACGATGACCCATCTGAGCTGTTCTGCAGTACCGAGCCAACAACAGCGATGCATGCCTCTCTTACTGCGGATGCGGGATCTTTCAACAGGCGGAGGGTGAGTGGTATTGTCACCTCCTCGTTCGCAGACGCCGGTAAAATCTTAGACAGATCTCCGAGTTGTTCAGTCATTGCTGCCCTGAGCCTCCAGTTCCCAATAGTCACGTCCGACTTCGGCGTCGCAATCCTAGCGAGCACATGAAGATGGTCCAGTCGTGCGGCAGGAGGGATTTCACGCATGAATGCCGCTAGATGATTCACGACGCCGATGCTCACCTCGTCCGTGTCGCCGAGCATCTCCTCAAATACCGGCACGAGGTCCGCCTCTGCCAGCTCGCTGCCAAGTATCTTCGCCATCTCATGCAGCGAACAGGCTAACGAGCGTCGCACTTTCCAATGCACGCTGTGAGTGAGCAAATCGTATGCGCCCCTGATCTCTCCCCAGCGATCACGTCCCAGTGTAAGTGCGACGCCTGGAATTGCGAACGCGCACGAGAGCTGTAGGCCACTCGCGCTACCTCCCGTGCTCTCCGCCATGCTCACGAAATGGTCCACCAGCGACTCGCTCGTGCGCTCTCTTCCGAGCTCGGCGATGAGTGGCCCGAGGTTCTCGAGCATGCCGGTCCTCACCTGAAGGCTGACATCATTCGCGAGTGTTTCAAAAACCTCCTGCGCGAACGCCGCGAAAGCGTCTCGGCCGACGCTCTTGGACAGACCCACAAGAGAGTCAGCGCAGGCCTTGCGCACGGACCACACCGGATCGCTCGCCAGCGTTCTGAAAATATCGAACGCGCGTAACGCCGCATCAGTACCCCTCATGCTTTCGCCCGCACGCACCGTCGCCCGCACCGTAGCCTCCCTCACCTGCAGCGCTTCGTCTCGAGAGAGCTCCTTCAGCAGCGGCGCGAGCGTGGATGCGGTCGTCTCCGCCCCGAGCACCTCCGCGAGCGTACCCGCGATCTTCGAGCCGGACACCCTGATCTCCTCCTCCTCGCACTTGCACAGTGTCTCCACGCGCGATATCAGGAACGCGCGTTCGTCCCCAGTGGTGCAGATCGTCGCCACCGTCGCCGTCGCGTCCTCCGCCGCCGCGACAACACCGTCGGAATCATCCTCCACCAGGAGGAACGCCACGTTGAGCAGGCCGAGCGCGACGTCGTCGTCCTGACTCTTCCTGGAATTTTTGACGGCGTCGGTCAATACGACGAGCTGCTCTGCGACGCTCTGTCGAACCTCGCTGTCGTCATCCTGCGCGAGATCCTCGAGGAGGTCCAGGGGGAAGGGCTCGGCGCCGACTCGCAGCGCGTCCGCGCACACCCGACCGAGGCTTCGCACGTGAAACAGGCGCTGGACGGAGACGGTGCAGTCTCTGCAGTACTGTGCGCAGAGCTGTAGGTCGGTCAGCCCGTCCGTCTCGAGGTCCTCCACCGACGCCTCCGCCTCCACGAACCTCTCCGTCGCGAACTGGAGCAGCTCAGGCTCATCCCTGAAGCCTCCTCCGACGCCCTCGTGGATCATGGATGTCGACGAGGGTCTGCACGGGATCTGATTCGTCGCACTATCGCACGATGATCGCTAACATCGTTCCCGTGCCCTCGATGCTTGCAGAGGGCGCTGCCTCGACTGACCCAGGGTGTGCGGTGCCACACCTCCTCGCCCCGCCCGATGAAAGGAGATTTGGCAATCTTGGCCGTGCACATTTTCTCGGCACATTCTCGGCTCTGTCTGTTTCTCTGTCCGTCTTCTGTGAAGTTTGCTTTTGGGTTTTTATATGGGTTCTCAGTTAGATTAGTGCTACGTTTTGGCCTTGCGGAAAATCGTCGCAAGGCGAAAAGCAAAACCTCTCGCCTCCCAATCGTGCCCTAAATTAGGAACCAGAAAGGCTTACGCAGCGTGATCCCCGCGGCCACAATTCTCTCGGAACCGCAGTGGTCACAGCGTGCGGCGAAGGCTTCTGACGAGTTCTTCGCTTCGCAGGCGACATGGCGACTGATATTGACGTGAGTAGTCCCTTCACTTTCATTCCGCACCTTCCCCGGCGACGCCGAGCGCAGCGGGGCGGACATCGTGGCGGCCCCTACGATTTTGCGTTGACCAAAATTGGCAAGCCGGCGCATCTGCCCCATCCGCGACTCGAACGTGCCCGGAGGACGCGCGACTCGGAGCGCGACCGTCCCTAGCGATTTTAACGCGATCGACTTGTCGTTCGCCTCGCCTCATCGCGGTGCTTCCACGCGCGTCGTTCACTTCCGCGGCTCAATCTCACCCTATCTCGATTCCCCACAATCCTCCTGATCACGCAGAGGTACGACGACGACCTTGGCATGAAGCCGAAGGGCGGATCGGCAGCCGGTTCGTTCCGCGATGACGCATCGTACGCGTCGTTTCAACGTGACGATGGCGCTGGAGAAGCCGCCCGTATTCGACGCATGGCCAACTTCGAGGAGCAGGCTCTAATTGCGCGAACCAGGCGCATCCAGGACAAGCTCGAGACCACGATGGAGAGGAGGGCGCAGCTCGAGGTGCTCATGCTGGAGACGACCCAGAAGATGCGTGAGGAGAAGCTGGCTCGTAAGGAGGCCGAGGAGCAGTACGAGGACATGATCAAGCATCTCAACGACGCCACCACGAACAGGCTGAAGATCCAAGAGGCTGCGCAGAAGCTCGAGCAAGACGTGGCGGACATCAAGAGTCTCGAGACGCAGATCAACAAGTTTCGGTCCATCGAGCTCCCTGGTCTGCATCACGACCTCGAAAAGACTCTCGGTGCGGCTAGGGAACAAGCTGAGGAGCTTTCAAACTTCGACACCATGTCCAACTCGCAGTCTCGCACCATCGAGCAGGAGAGGCTCGAGATGATGAACGCGTACGAGGAAGAGCTTCGAGTTCTTGGCCTGCAGGCGGCCAAGCTCGACGAGCACGTCGCCGCGGCCGGTACGCTCTCTAACCGTGACTCCGAAGTCATCAAGGGTCTCATTTACGATGAGGCCAAGATGCTATCCGCGGCGCAGGGCGACGTCGAGATGCGGAAGGGAGAGCTGAAGCAGATCGACTCCAAGCTGATGCGGGTCATGAAAGTTCTGGAGCACACCCAGGAGGCTAACTACGATCTGCGCACCTCCCTGGATCACACTGAGAAGATTCTCGAGGAGACCAAGGTGAACGACGAGCGCGAGTACAAGTACATGCACCGTCGCCTGACGCAGCCTTACCTTCGCGAGGAGCTCATCCACGACGGCTCCGACTTCCAGCCCAGGACCAACCCGCTGCCGATTTCCAAGCCCAAGAAGGCAGTGTTGAACGTCTCCGAGCGACTCAGGGGTTCCAGGAGGAAACCTCTCGCCGATGAGGAAGAGGCGGACGCGGCTAACGACGAGATGGGCACCATCGCGGGTATCAACATCATGGACGAGGAGGAGTTGGGCCGCTTCGCCGACGCCGAGGCCAACGTTGAGAAGACTCTCGAAAACGAGCTCAGCATGATGACCATCAACCCATCGGATCCGCTCATCAATCAGCCCAAGCAAAAAGCTCCCACTGGAACTATTGCAGAGGCCATGGAGCCGAACCCGTCTGAGGGTGAGGTACTGGTGTCTCAGTCTTTGATGCTCTTGAAGGAGATGCAGGCGAAGCAGGCTGCTACGCTCCAGAACTTCAGCAAAGACAGGCTGGACCGCTACTCCATGTCCATCTCTCAGCTCGACAAGGAGCTCGAGCAGAACAAGAGACATCTCTCAGATGTGGAGAACGACGGCAACTTCTCCAACTGGAACGAGAAGATTCCTGAGACCCCCGAGGCAGTCAAGCCCGATCCTGCCGCCGCCAAGAAGCAAGCCGCGCCGAAGCTTAAGCCCGGAACAGCGGCTACGCACTTCAACAAGGAGAGCGCCATGGAACTGTTCAATCGTTACGACGCAGACAGGAGTGGAAAGATCAACAAGGCCGAGATCACCGCCATCTTCATTGACCTGAAGCTCTTCGATGCCCTGGATGAAGATGAGCTCATTCCAGCCATCGAAAATGCTTGGGCTGAGGCGGACGCGGACGGCAGCGGCGAGATTGACTACAAGGAGTTTGTGCAATTCATCGGCAAGTTCGACCACATCAAACCGAAACAGGCGATGCCTGCGAACGTTCCCAAGGGCTATGATGCCAGCGAGCAAGACATTGTCTTCCAAGTTTTCAAGACCTGCTGGTGTGGCAGCAAGAAAAACCCCAACAAGGTTGCCATGCAGAAGACAAAGTACCTCAAGGCGCTGAAGAAGATGGGATACGTTGACACCACCACCATGAATGCTACCACACACCAAATTCAGTTCATGAGGAACGCAGTCAACAAGAAGTGGCTGGAATACGATGGATTCTTGAGGCTGCTCGCCAAGGTTGCGTCGTCCTTCCAGGTGCCCTTCAAGAAGGTCGCAAGCGACTTCACCGCCAAGTGCACGATCAATTCGAAGATGAAGGCGGCGAGAGGCGGAAAGTCAAAGGCCGCAGTTGAGGATGAGCCAGAAGATGAGGATGAAGAAGAAGAGGAGGCTGGCTTTGGTATCCGCGGCGATGTTGAGGAGATCGAGGACGCCCTTACTGCTTTCGTCGACAACGAGCCTGAGGATCCCCTCGACGAGGTCGAGCCCGCCGACCCCACCGACCCGGCCGACACCGCCGACACGGCCGACCCGGCCGAGCCTGCTGTCCAGATGTCGAAGAAGGCGGCAAATCTTTCAAAGCTGATGAAGAAGCGGGCCAAGAAGGGGCACGACATGAAGAGCTGGGACACCAAGGACGCTATCGACAAGATCGGCCAGTCCGCCGTCCCGAAGAGCATGGTGGAGGAGTCCGGAAAGGGTATGACGATCAAGGAACTCTTCAAAAGGTATGACGTGGACAACAGTGGCGGTCTTGACCAAGACGAGTTGATGCAGGTTATGAAGGATTTGGAAGTCATGCCCTCCGGTATCAATGCAGAAGAGGCTGCGCACACCCTCGGAGAGTACTTCAAGTTGGCGGACGAGAACAGCGACGGCATCATCAGCTGGGAGGAGTTTGCCCTCTTCTTCATGGACTTGCAGGAAGTGAAGAAGAGCGATTTGGATCATGTCGCCGTCAATGTGCCGAAGAAGTATCGGAACAGCAAGGAGTTCCAGGAGATCTTCGTGAAGCACTGCTCCTTTGGTGCTGGTAGGAAGAGAGTGGAGGAGATGGCGAGCAAGTCGTTCTTGAAGTGCTTGAACGAGATTGACGTGATTGACAACAAGCAGCTGAGCGAGGCGACGGTGGATCAGGTCTTCACGAAGTTCGCGAAGGATCACCCCCGAAAGAGGCTCACCTACAACAAGTTCCTGGACGCCCTTGCTCAGGTTTGCGCTTACAAGGAGCTTGATTTCGACGACATCGCGGGTTACATCCACGACGAGGGCGGGCCAAAGGTCACGGGGAGCCAAGGACCGGCGACGATGCGCAAAACGGGCCTCGCGGATCGAGCCGGTGGCAAGGACGATCGTGTGAAGGGCGGTACCCAGAAGGCGCCCAAGAAGGCGCCCCCGGCCAAGGAGAAGTCGAGGATCAACGTGCTCAAGTCTGCGTCGGGCAAGGCGGAGTTGACCGCGAGGAACGTCTTCGACAAGTTTGACGACGACGGCGAAGGTCAAATCGACCGCGTCGAGTTCAAACAAGCTTGCATATTCCTGGGCCTTGACAAGGAAGAAGGCTTCGATGCCGAGGACGAGTTCGACGATTGCAACAAGTCCGACACCGGGATGGTCACCTGGGTGGAGTTCAACGTTTGGTTCAACGCCCTCAAGGGCAAGTCCGTGACCAAGGTTGAGAAGGTATCGTCCGAGTTGGCCAGCGACAAGGAATTCAAGGCTCTGTTCGAAGACTGGGCTACCGTGGGCATCCCCGCGAAGAAGCAGAAGAAGGTCGCCGAGATGCAAAGCTCAGGCATGAACCGATTGCTGACTAAGACGGGCCTCAAGAAGCCAGGAATCGAGCACGCGTGGATGGACAACATTTTCAAGAAGCACGCGGAGAAGCCCCTCGCCAAGATTATGAAGTACAGGGCGTTCCTCGATTGCCTTTCTGAGATCGCGGCTACGGACAAAAAGAAGCTCGACGATTACGTCAAGACGATCAAGGAGCACGGATCCCCTAAGTCGAAGGCCACGGAGGTGGACCATCTCGGACGTCCAATCTGATCCTAAACTTTTTAATGTATGTGAGATAATTATATTCATTCATCAACATCAATGGTACCACGCTGTGCTCTTCCTGCCGTAGTTGGGCACAGCGGGTCTCGCCTGCGCGGCATCGTAGTCAATCATGGACTGGTAGTCCTTCTCCGCCTGAAGTGCGCCCTCCCATGCCTGCCGGGCGTCCTCCTTCTGCTTCCTCTGGATGGAGTCCTTGTACTGAATCTGCGCCTCGATGTCAAGCCTGTTCTTCATGCGCTGCGCGTGAATCCTGGCCTTGTGCTCTTCCTCGACTGCCTCCATCTCCGCGAGTTCCTCGTACATGCGGACCCTATCAGTCATCTTTGCCTCGGCCGCCATTTCTCGCGCAACTGCGTGCTGCGATAGCTGTCGCTGCCGGTCGGCGTGCACCTCCGACATGAGCTTTGCCCTCGCAGCCTCGGCGCGGTCCTTCTCAGCTTGGCGCTTCGCGTCGTAAAGAGCCTGCTGCTCCGCCACCAGCCTGTCACGCTCGGACTCGTCTTCGCCGTCCTTCTGGACCAAGGCGGCGAGATGGGTTCGGTAGATGGCATCCTGCTCCTTCTTGCGCTCCTTCAGCTCAGCCTCCCTCGCCTCCTCCTCAGCCTTCTGCCGCATAGCCTCCTCCAGGAGCTCCCTGTCGATCGCCTCTTCGCGTTCCTTGATCGCCGCGAGCTCAGCTTCGCGCGCCGCCTTGAACACCTTGCGTTCCTCACCGATCCTCAGATTCTTGGCCAACTTGGCCGCGATGTCGGCGTCGTGCCGCGCCTCCTCCGCCGCCCACCGCGACTTCATCTCCTCAACCTCGCGCTTGGCAACCTCAGCCTTCTCCGCGCGAAGCTTACGGTTCTCGACCACCTGCTGGTCCAGCACCTGCACGGCTTCGTCCGCTTTTTGCTTGATGTCCGCCATCTCACGCGCGTGCCTCTCCTCCTTCTTGAGGCGCTCCTCCTCGTACATCACCTCAAACGCTGCCTTCTCCCTTGCCACCGCCTCCCTCGCCGCCGCCTTCTCCTCGAGCTGTGATGACCTGCCCTCCACGGCGGCTCTGAGCTGCAAGTTGGAATCGCCCTGGCGGACACCGTCGCAGCCCTCGCGCCACTGACGGTACAGCATCTGCTCGGCGAACGCGACGCGCTCATCCTCCCTGCGTCGCACCAGATCCACGGCGCGCTTCTCCAGCGCGGCTCTCCGCTCCTCGGGCGTCACCTGGTTAGCCACCAGCTCCTGCTGCAGGGCCAGCTCCTCGGCGTGGAGCTTGGCCGCGAGCTTACGACGGCGCGCGTCGACGTTGGCCTCGGCTTGGGCCTTGAGCGCCTCGAACCTAAGGGGAAGAAGGTGGAAGGCACGGCGGTCAGCGAATGCGGTCAACTCTCAGGAAATATCGGGGGGAACCGAGGTTGGGAGGTGAATATCCAGGGGAATATCGGTTCGTCGCGTGCGCTTACCGCTGCTTGAACTGGTTCCTGGCTATCATGTTGTTGCTGTTGTGCTCCCAGACGGCGCCGAACTCCTTCGTCTTCCAGGACTGAGGCGGGAACGGGACGGGGACGATGGTCAGTCGTGGACAAATTGAGGGGAAACTCTGCGCGCGCGGGGACGAGTGTCGACGACGGGAAAGGACAATTGCAGCGCGGTATGTACCTTGACGTAAGCCTGCATCTGGTTGCTCTTCTCGTCGGCGGCGCGCATCCTCTGGATGCGGAAGTCCGCGGGGGGCCTGGTGGAGAACATCTCGGCTCGTTCCGATGAGTCTCTCCGCTTTAGGCTCCTCTGCAAAAATGCCGGATTCGGCTAGTCCGGAAGTCGGTCCTGGACGGGTTTACGCGCTGACAGCGGCGTGCTGAGACCAACGACGCGAACTGTGGGTGACGTGTGGCGATGCCTGCGTCGTCTTTAGTGGCTGGGAGAACCGTCCTCGCGCACACTACCCTCTCTCCGGGCTATTTGTTTTCCGGACGGGGGTACGAGCCCAACGGGCAATTTTCGACTCCTCGCCTCGTCGAGAAAAGCGCTCCAACTTTGCTGGTCGACGGCAGAAGACAGGTCCAAGCCACGGAGGAAGGATCTCACAAGCATGGCGACCCTCGCAGATTCCTTTCTCGCGGATCTCGATGACCTCAGCGACGACGACGATGTCGCTGATGAGCCCGTGAAGGACGAACCCGCGGAGGACGGCGTGAAGGCGGAGGCGGCGGAGGGACCCATCGGCGGGGTGGACTTCAGGTCCCTCGACGCCGTCGCAAAGCTGGTGGGCGGCGAGCGGTATCGAAGGGTCATCTCTCAGGTGGACGACGCGCTCGCGGCTGACGCCAAAAAGAAGGAGGAGGAAGGCGACGCATCCACGGGCCCCGGCAGCACCCTCGGCGTCGTGGACGAGGGCGCGTACCAGCTCATTGTGGACTGCAACGCGCTGAGCGTCGAGATCGAGAACGAGATCCAGGTGGTGCACAACTTCATTCGGGACAGGTACAGGGCCAAGTTTCCCGAATTAGAGTCGCTGGTGATGCACCCCATCGATTACGCGCGCGTGGTGAAGGTGATCGGCAACGAGATGGACATGACCAGGGTTGAGCTGGAGAGTGTGCTGCCGAACGCGACAATCATGGTGGTGTCCGTGACGGGGAGCACCACCAACGGGCAGCCGCTGAGCGCAGAGGACCTCGAGGCCACCGTGCGTGCGTGTGACGTTCAGTTGCAACTCGATGCGGACAAGCGCAAGCTCGTGGCACTCGTGGAGGCGCGGATGGACCGCACCGCACCTAACCTAAGCGCGGTGCTCGGCCCGGAGGTTGCGTCCAAGCTGATGTCAGTAGCAGGCGGCCTGGTGGCGCTGTCGAAGATGCCGGCGAATAACGTGCAGGTTCTGGGTCAGAAGAGGAAGGCGGCCGCGGGTATGTCCAGCGCCACTGCCGTCAAGTCTGGCGACCTGCACGTCGGTTTCATCAACCAGTGCGACATCATCCAGCGCAAGACTCCGCCGCCGCTTCGCATGCGCGCCGCTCGTTTGGTCGCGGGGAAGTGCACGCTGATGGCTCGGGTGGACGCTTTCGGCGAGGATCCGAGCGGAACCACGGGGCGCGGCATGCACACGGAGATGGTGAAGAAGATCGAGAAGTGGCAGGAGCCCCCCCCGGCGAGGACCGCCAAGCCCCTCGCGATCCCTGGCGGCGAGGCGAAGAAGCGAAGAGGCGGCAAGAGAGCTCGCGCCTGGAAGGAACGGTTCGGCGCGAGTGACATGAGGAAGGCTGCGAACAGGGTCAACTTCAACGTCGCCGAGGAGGAGATCGGATACGAAGGCGAGGGCCTGGGAACACTCGGAACCTCCGCGGGCATGGCGGCGGCCAGTGGGAAGCTCAAGCTCACGGCCAAGCCCACAAAGATGAAGGTGCCAAAGAATGTGCAGAAGAAGTTGATGAACTACGGCAGCGGCGGCGCAACGAACGGTCTGTCCTCCTCCCTGGCGTTCACTCCGATCCAGGGTATCGAGTTGGCCAACCCGACAATCAACAAGGACGCGACTTCAGGGACGGACTCTGTCTTCTCAGAGATGAGGGGTTTCCGAAAAGTCACCGCCGCCGGTTTGCAACGTCAGCTGAAGGACTGACAGTCCCGACTTATAGATTCCATAGCTAACTCTTACTTTCCTAAAGATACACGGTGCCTTCGGGCCCTAAGCGTTAGGCCTTCGATCGCTCTCGTATCGGCCTGAACCGAGCACGTATTTCGCGCTTTAGCGGTGCAGACGTCATCGCGCGTCGAGGCGGCGGTTTCACTCGGCTCGAGGCATCTCTCAAGGACTACAACTCAACCCTGCTCGCGCGCTCGGCGAACCCGTGCGAGGCGAGCATTCCCCTGATCTCCGTCACGGTCATCTTCTCCAGATTTATCCTTTCCTTCTCTTGCCCGGTCAGGTCGAACATCACGAGCTCCGGCGCGTTCCCGGGGATGTATCTCACGCGCACCCCGTCGATGAGCCCCTTGTCCACAGTCTCCTTGAAAAACTGCTTGAGCTCCGGGTGCTTGTTGAGTCGTCATCCGCTGCAGGTCTGGAACTCCATCCTGCTGACGTCGGAGGTAGTGCTGAAGTCGGAGGTGGTGTATTGCTCTTCCGCAGCCACCGATGCGACTGCGAAGAGCAGAAGGGCCGAGACGACGACCCCGATACGAGTCATCTCTCCCGTGCTGCCTGATATGAGATCCTCGGAATGTCACGAAACAGAAATAACAAAGGCCCAGATCGAGCCCAGACCACAGTGCACAGTGCGCACCCCGGGTTTTCACCATGCTCCGCACTGCTCGTCGCCTCGCCGGGGCCGTCAAGCCGCTCGGCAACGCCCCCCAAGTCCGCACTTTCGTCGCGGCAAAGCTGCCGGACCTCGATTACGATTACGGGGCGCTCGAGCCCGTCATCACCGGCGAGATCATGCAGCTGCACCACTCCAAGCACCACAACACGTACGTCACCAACTTTAACGTGGCGATGGAGAAGTACTCCGAGGCGGAGATCAAGGGCGACTACGCCACGATGATCTCCCTTCAGGGCGCCATCAAGTTCAACGGGGGCGGGCACGTCAACCACTCCATTTTCTGGAAGAACCTCGCTCCCACGAAGGACTGCGCGCCTCCCGATGGAGAGCTGCTGAAGCTCATCGAGCGAGACTTCGGCTCCGTTGCAAAGCTTCAGGAGAAGTTCTCCGCGCAGACCGTCGCCGTGCAGGGCTCAGGCTGGGGCTGGCTGGGTTATGACAAGGCTTCGGGCTCGCTCAAGATTGCAACCACCGCGAACCAGGACCCGTGCGCTACTGTCGGCTTGACCCCTCTTCTTGGCGTCGACGTCTGGGAGCACGCGTACTACCTGCAGTACAAAAATCTGCGCCCGGACTACGTCAAGGCGGTTTGGGAAATCGTAAACTGGAAGAACGTGGCGGAAAACCTCGCGGCAGCCAAGTGAGGTGGCGCGTCTGCGGTCAAATAAAGTTTTTTTAATCATTCCATCTTGTCGTCCGGCCCCACGATGAATTCCTCCGCCTCCTCACCCTCCACCTCGATATCATCCTCGTGCTCCTCGTCCTCTACCCCCGACGCCTTCAGGATGGCATCGATGCACTCCTGCCTGTCGTTGTGCATCGCCTCGTCCAGCGCGGTTCGCCCACCCGCGTTGCACACCGCCGTCTTGGCACCCACACCGAGGAGCTTCTCAACCACGGCGGTGTGCCCGTTGACGCACGCCCAGTGCAGCGCGGTGTTCCCCTGCGCGTTCGCGATGTTAGGGTCCGCCTCCTTTTCCAACAACAGCTCGACAATCTCCAGATGGCCGTTCGCGGCCGCGAAGAAGAGTGCAGTGCGCCCCTCGACATCGACCGCGTCCACCGACACGCCCTGACTCAGGTGCTGCTGCACATCCTCCATGTCGCCGTATCTCGCAGCCTAGTTGTATGAGTGTGAGCAGATGGTCAGCGGAGGAGGATATGTGGACGAAGAAAAGGCGACGAGGGGACGCCGAGGAAGGAAGGGAAGGAAGGGGCGGAAGGGGAAGAATTTGTCGCGATTGTGCTCACCACGACGAAGTCATCCACGGTCTCCTGCGCAACCTCGGCCGACATGTCGACTCGTTTCGAAACTATCGATTCGAGGGCTCGTTCGGAATCGATGCGAGCGAATCCGACGCGACTAAGCTAGACGCCTCCCGCCGAAGGTATGTGGTGGCGGGGTCGCGATGGGTGAAAACTACAAGTGAGCAACTTGCGGCGCTTCTCGTCTTCAGTTGCAACCGACCTCCAGGTGGGCGGGACGAGTTGCGCGGCGCTGGCCACTGGGCGTACGAACGGGCGAACGATTTGTTTTTACGCGGTTATCATCACAACGATAAACAGCGCGCTAAACCCTTGCCGAGGCGGATACCCATCCCCTCGGCACAAAGCACTACAAAGAGCAAACCCCCACAGCTGTGACGTGCACGCCGATTACTCGTCCTCCTCGCTCCTGAGCTTGGCCGACTTGTTGATCACGTTCACGTTGAGCTGCTGCGCACGCTCCACGATCGCCTTGCGGTTCTGCGCGGAGACGTTGTGGGCAACCTCGGCGCAGTATTTCCTGTTGTGCATCAAGAGAAGGTCAAGGTCGGCGACGTTGTGGACGACGAACTTGAGGAAGCCGTTGGGGAGCAGGTGCCTGGTCTTCTTGTTGGACCCGTAGCCGACGTTGGGGTGGGGGGGAAGACCCTTGAACTTGCGCCTGAAGCGGCCATCGATACCACGGGGCTTCCTCCAAGACTCCTGTTACCGAGAGGGGGAGGGATGGGAACGGGCGAGGTCAGCGAGTGTCGGAGAGATGAGCAGGAGAAAAAAGCCCAGAACCCTAGTTTCTGTAGAGGTTGGCAAAGCCGCGGGCGGAGAACCGCGCGGGCGGTCGACGAGCGTTTCCGAACACGCCTCATGCCCCGCGCATGCGTCCGGTGTATTCGGTTGCGTCCGGCGACGGCACAAACTCTCGCACGGAAGACTCGCGCCGCGCGAGGCTGCGCGCGGATCCGTTCGGGGTCTCGTCCCGCACGCGACTCCGCTGCTTGCCACTGTGTTTTGCCGGAATCTCGACGCACCTTGACGGTGACCTTGCGGTCGCTCTGGAACCTCTTGAACTTAAGGGTTCGCTTCTTGACGATTTTATGCTTGACGAGGGGAGTGACCTGTTGAGGGGAGGGCGTGATGCGAGGCGTCAGCGTGACGGCGACGGAGCGCGACGCGGATTTCAGATTTTAGGGCTTGAGCCGAGAACCC
>Ga0209630_10001352_pt1 | contig 26370 bp, 6 predicted proteins | sample COG_01_FD_184745 | JGI IMG/M metagenome (GOLD analysis project Ga0209630, IMG submission 184745) | Pelagic Microbial community sample from North Sea - COGITO 998_met_01 (SPAdes) (version 2) | ecosystem: Environmental > Aquatic > Marine > Neritic zone/Coastal water | place: Helgoland, sampling... | reverse complement strand
GGCAACTGATCCAGGACCGGATGATGTTTCGTTTAACCCTCGTGTATCCAAACTAAAGAATATTGATCTGCTTCTAATAGCATTGTTTACATAACCAACTGTTGCCGCATGATCATTAAGTGTTGGAGTGGCAGTAATTGTTAAGTTACCTACCATCGTATCTCCAGTTTTGCTAACTTTCGATGTATCTGTTACTGTAACGTTTTGACTTCCATCAAATACAACTCCGTTAATTTGAGGAGTTCCTATGAACTTGGTTGCTGTACTAGCGTTACCGTTAAATGTTCCATACCAATCTTTTGTATTGCCGTTGTACGCAACACTAGCATCTGTAGCAAAAATGTCACCTTGGAAATCACCTATAACTCTATTAACTACTGTAAGCGTGTTAGTATCAATGTTAGTAATAGTAGCGTTTGTACCTGTAAACGTTTTTGTACTTGCTTCATACACAAAGTTGTTAGCACTATCTTTAATGTTACCTTTTAGGTCACCAACCATTGTACCGCTAATTTCATCTGTTAACTTGTCAACTAATGTAAGACCGCTATCACCTACTACATTACCATTAAGTGTCGATTGTATAGTGTCGGAATAAATTTCTCTAGTGTGTAATTCTCTATAACGCAACCCACTTGATCCAATGTTGAATCTGTTTGTAACACCCGGAAGCATTCCTACATTTGAAAATATAGAAATATCATCTTCTATAGCACCTGTTTTAATTCTTACTCTAATATCATTACCAATACTGTTTTCGATAATACCTTGAGTACCGTTGTCAACAGCAATTCTTAAATCATTATCAGTTCCAATAGTTAATCCAGCATCGTCGTAAGTTGAACCACCTGGTGATCTAAGAACAAAGTTAGTGACATCCTTACCATCAAACTTCATTGTATCACTTGCTGTACCCCAGAATCTATGATCAGAGGAAGTTATTCCTGAAACTGGTGTGTTAACCAGTGTTATGCCTTTCTTAATAGTAGTAAAACCAGTAACACTTTCAATAATACCTGTTACAAATTCGTCATCTGAAATAATACCAATAATAGTATTATCAATAACAATCTTTACAACACCATGGGCAATATTACTATCATCACGTATAACTGCTGAAGTAAGTTTTGTTTCAGCAAAACCTGTTGCTCTCTCAGGACCAATAAGTTCAAAATCTGTTCCATTCCAAACATTAATTTGGCTACTACCAGTATTGTACCATAAGTTGCCTGTGTCTTTAGTTTGAAGTCCTGTTGGAACTGTAGAACTTACATCACTAACAGTAAGTCCCCTCCATTTATTATCAGTGCTTCTAAATTTAATTTGATTGTTTAGATCGTCATACCAAAGTTGACCTGGTATGCTTTTTCTAGGCTGTGTATCACCTCTAAAATTTTCTAATAAGTGTAAGAAGTTTTCATTAAGTATTTCACCATAGCCGGCATAATTTTTACCAACAAATTTTAAATCAGTTGACGAGCTGTCAACTGTTTGGTCAGGTACTGATGTTTGAAGTACCCCGTTGTATCTGTTTACAATATATGCCATTTATCGCTCCGTTACCTTATTGCCCTAGCGGCATCTTCTCTTAATTGTTCTAATGCTAGATATTCGTCTTGTGTTAAACTAGTAGTAATACCTAACGCTTTTTCTCTCGTATGTCTTAGTACTTTCCAATCTGTACTACTTAAAAATTCTAAATGTTCAATGTTAGCTTCAACATCTTCTACTGCTTGTAAATCAGAAGCAGGTTTCAGTACAACATTTCTATCGTCAACGTTAAAATAGTATCTTCCTCCGTTGATCAAATCCATGCTAATATTATCAATCTCAACTACTTCAACACCAGCAGGAACGTTCGGCTGATAATTTAAAATTGTTGTTACTGTGCTATCTTCTATACAAACGTAATACATATTAACTCCAAATTGCTAACCAGTTTGCGGCTGGTGTGCTTCGCTGTTCTGTGTTTTGTACATACACTCTAATTCTTGTTCCAAGATTAGACCATGTACATCTTAAACTGTCATTACCGTCAACGCCTCCAGCATAATGGATTATTGCGATACTTGGTAAAAATGCTACTAAATCAGCCATTGTTTTGCCTGCTGGCGGATACACATCAAAAAAGTTAGCACCATTATTAAAACTTCCTACTTGATTTGTGTAGCCACTTGTGCTGTACTGTGTATTGGCATAGGTAATCGTATAAGCTGGCGGTAGTGCCGCTAAAACATTTTGATAAGTTGCTGTGTCTTTTGTGTCAACATACTGTTTAGTTGCCGCTTGTAACAGTTGGGTTGGATCTTGATGTAACATCAATGTACCTGAAAGGTTGCCGCCTGTTAAAGGTAACTTAGTTATGTCAGTAACTGTAATTGGACCAGAACCATCAAACGGTACTCCGTTAATAGTTGCCGGTGATGCAAATCTTGTTGCTGTACTAGCATTCCCATTAAACGTACCGTTAAATACTTTTGTTACTTCATCATAAGCAACACTTAAATCTGTGTTCTGTATTGAACCTGTAATTGTACCTGTTACATTACCTGTAACAGAACCTATAACATTTCCGTTCACTGTACCTGTTACATTACCAACAACTGGACCAGTATGTGTGCCAATTGAGTTTCCAGTTATATTACCAACAACTGGACCGTTATGAGTACCTGTTGAGTTACCGCTTAGGTCAGCAGTAATAGTGTTTGCTCTAAAGTTTCCACTAGCATCTCTAGCAACAATTGAGTCGCTTACATCGCTCGACGTAGCGTTAACTGTCCATGTAGTAGAGTTTGTACCATCAAAATTGTTACCTGTTAAATATGTTCCAGCAATCAATGGATTAGTAGTGCTTGAAGTAAGTGTAATATTTTGACTTCCATCAAATGCTACGCCGTTAATATTACGTGAAGTTTCTAGTATACTAGCACTATCAGCGTTGCCATTTACGCTACCTTTTAATACAGTTGAAGAATTTAAATTAATCCCAGCTCTGATATCAGTAAATCCTGGAATAGTACTAATAGTGTAAGAGCTGTCTGCTACTATACCTATTGCTGTTCCATTTGATGTTAATTTGATAATCGGATGCGAAGTTCCTAATGTGTCAGTAACACTTTCACTAATTGCTCTTGTTATTCCAGCAAATCCTTCAACGCCTTCAGCACCTACAAATAAGAACTGTGTTCCGTCATATACATAAAATTTATTAGTGTCTGAATCTAACCATGTGTCGCCAGCTGATGGAGTTGAGGGTGCTGATTGAGAAACCGTCGTTCCTCCTACTAGCAACCACGATGAAGAGTTGTAAACTTTTAATCTATCAACATTGCTATCGTACCATATTTGGCCTTTGATTGCTTTTGGTGGAGCACCAACTCCAGCAAAGTTTTCTAACATCCATAGAAAGTTTTCGTTTTGGATTTCTCCATAGCCAGCAAAGTTTTTACCGACAAGTCCTATGCTTGTTGTTGAGTCTAGTGTACCATCTTGTAGTACAACTAATTGGTCTCCGTTAAATTTGTTTATCTGGTATGGCATGTTTTTTCTTCCATTATATCATATTTACCGTATTATGGTCTTATAAAATTAACTAGTCCTGTTACTGGGTCTGTTGGGTTAGTTTGATCTTCAACTAATCCTCCGCCTGGAGCTACTACCCAAGCAGTCTTACCTATGTTTAATTCATACGTTGTAACACCTCTAATAGTAAATATTCTAGATGGTGTTCTAGCACTAACAGAATCGGCTGTGACTTCTCTAATTATACCGTAGGTAGCTGTTGGTCCACTTGGTGTTTCACTACCTTCAACATCGTAAAGTGTTGTAGTAGTAAGAGTTGGAGTAAAGGCATCTAAGTTACCTAATATATTCCTAAATGTACTAATTCTTATTTTTGTTCCTGTTTCATATTCATTTGCTGGGCATATTCTAAGAAGCTCAGTAGCAATTTCATTTGCTGTCATAGGACTATTTTCATTTGGATAATATCCTGTAATATTCATATTAAACGGAATACTTCTTGTTCTTACAAGATTTGTAACATAGGCCTTGTTTGTTGCTTCTGTTCTTTCGGTAGCCGACAAACTATCGAATCCTTCGTTGGCTTGTCCAATGTTAGTTTCATTAGTAGTAAGTAACCCTGTGATCTTAGGATTAGTAGGTGTACTAGTTAGCTGAATGTCGCCCCTCGGTGAAATAATAATATTTGCTGGATGCGCTGGATTGCCATCTGAGTAAGCAGATGTTACACCGTTATTACTAATAATATTATCATTAATTGTAATGTTGTCTGCTGTAAGACTAACTTGATTACCAAAAGATGTTAAGCCGGGTGCACTATTAACTGCAGAGGCAAGTTCTATCCCAGACCCTGTGTCATATAATACATCGCTTCCGTTAATCTTGTAACCTTTAGTTGCTGGAACATTAACATTTTCTGAGAAGTTCCATGTATCTGTTGCGTTATCCCATATAATGGTGTGATCAGTGTTGCCTTTGAGCGCAATGCCGCCACCGTCTGCTAATAAGTCTGTTGCTGACCCTGTACTTGGAACTGCTAATTCTATCAGCTTATCTTCTACTTGGACATTGGTTGATTGTACTTCAAGTACTGAACCTGTTACTACAAAGTTTCCATCGACTTGTAAGTCGCCTCCAACAACAGTTAAACTAGAAGGATAGCTTTCCATAATTTTTACTGTGTCTTTACCAGACTCACTAGGATCATTTGGCGTTGCTGATATAAAATCTAAGTTTGTTCCGCCTTTTCTTCCTCTAATTACAATTTCTTGATTGTTTGTAGTGTTTAATAAAAATATTGCGCCGGCTCCTTCTGAGCCAAGTTGTCCATTTGTTGCTTCACCAAATCGCAAGCCGCCTGACGCTTGAACTGTAACTACTTCTGTAAACACATTGGCTTGATTTTTCTTAGCAAAAACATCCGAGCTAAGGCCGCCAAGTGCTTCTGAGTCAGAAGCAATACCTAAGTATTTGTAAGTTTGCTTTAACGGATTAAAACCAATTTTAACTGACGACTGGTCAAATCCAGGAATAGCAATTCTTGGTGAAAATTCTTGCTTACTATAAAATCCAACTCTGTCACCGGCAACATAAACTGTAGTAATCGTTCTAAGTGTACCGTTTGAATCTTCAATGTCTTCAACAACTACTCCACTGACACCTTGCGAAATTTTGTAGTCTGGCCCAATTAAGTAGTCTCCTGTTCCATCAAAGAAATACAATTGACGTGTTACAATGTTAAACCAAAAATCACCCGAACTAATATCTAATGGTCTAGCATTTGCTAGTGCTGATGTACCTACTGATTTCCATTCATTTCCGGAGTAAACCTTGATTCTATTTTCAGTAACATCATACCATAATTGTCCGACTAACGGAGCAGTTGGTTGAGCATCACTAGCAAAATTCTCAAGTATTTTAACAAGGTTTTCGTTAATGTATTCTCCATACCCACTAAAGTTTTTACCTACTATAGTAATGTCTGTCGATGCTTGATCTATTTGCCCGTCGGCTACTGTTGCTATTGCTGTACCGTCTGTTCTATTAATTGTATATGCCATTTATACTGCGCTCCGTTAAACTGTTGGTAAACCACTTCTAATAATATAATTTAATGCAATATATGGATTCATTACACCAAATGGTCTTCCTACAAGTGAATCTGGTTGACCTGCTGTTCTCTTATTCTCGTTAGCAATTCTTACTAAGCCACTTGATGCCATTTTCTGGCCGCCATTAGTAACTGTACCTGCTTTGATTCTTGTATTTGAAATTCCTGTGCCACCAATTTGTGTTGTTGGAGCAAAATCATTTGGAGCTGTTGACGTTTCATTAAATGCGTAAAATTGTGCTCCACTAACTGTATTTGTATTTGTACGTCCTTTCATATCATGATCATGATCAGGTACATTAAACTGTTCGATTACATAAGCATCATCACCACTATAACCTCCAAGTAGACTTGCTTCTGCTTGGTCAACTCTTGAAGTTGCTAAGTCTTGAATAGCATCGTATTGTCCTGTTGGATGCGGAATCTTTTGTCCGCTATTCATATTCTGTTTACCTAGTATAAATCTACCTCTTAAATCAGGTACTCTAAATGATGGTTGTATTGTACTATCAATAGTACTCTGTAAACTGCCTTTACCTGATATATCATTGTAAGTGTCGCCAACTACAGTATATAAATCTCTATACCTATATTGTTCATATTCAGTTCCGTCGCATAGTACATATCCTGCTGGAACATTTGAGTCAGATCCTGAATAAGGTAATACTGTACCAATTGGTACACCAGCATCACCAAGAAATACTTGTCTTGTAACTTTTCTTAGTCCCGCTGTTCTACTATAAAATAATATTTCATCATTTAACCCAACACTACCTGCGCTTGGTTTAGTTGAAATAATATCTGATGTTAGTTCTGTTTGGAAGGTTTTGTTTAGATTTCCTGTTCCGTTGAAGGATACAACGTTAGATGAAACATCACCTTCTAGTTTAAAGTTTGTAGCACTTGCTAAGGAAGTTGCTGAATTTGAGTTACCGTCAATATTACCTTGGAGTGTACCTTCAACTTCGTTAGCAATAATCTTATTAGCGTAGATTGTGCTATACTTGTTATTTGCTTCACCAATCGTTTCTGAACTTGTAAGAGGAGATATTGATTTAGTAATTAACGTTCCGCTTAACATAGTTAAGTCGCCGGCTACATTTAAGTTTTTAGTAATTCCTACGCCACCACTTATAACAACTGAACCGTTAGTGGATGTTGTACTTTGTGTTTCAGATGTAAATGTTATATTACCTGTGGCATTAACTGTGCCAACAATGTCTAAAGTTTGTGTAGGATTTAGATTATTAATACCAATTTTAGTTTCAATAACTCTAAGTACTGTAGATGGAACACCGAACGACCCTGTTCTACTTGATTGTAAGTCAATACTCGCACCCGGTGTGCTATTATATAAAACAGCATTTGCGTTTTGTACACGCAAGTTCATATTTCCGTTTGTGCCTATAAACAGGCCGGCATCATCTCTAACATTTAATTGTTTTTGTATTGTGCCAATAACGTCTGTTCTAATAAAACTTGTTGAAGGTATAGTTGTTCCTGCTACAACAAGCCCGTCTGCTGCACTTGCTGTTCCAATTAATTTTGGTACAACTGCTTCTTCTGAAATATCAGTTCGTGTTGTAATATTAATTCCTGCTTCAACACTAGTAAAACCTTGAATAACAACTTTTGGTGTAAAGCTATCTTTTGAAATAATTGTTACGGGAATGTCTTGCGAATAAAATATAATAACTGTTCTAGCAACGTTATCAATATCAAATATATTTTCAACTAAAGGACCTGATTTTGTTCCTTCACTAAATTGAGGACCAACTAAAACCCAAGTAACACCCGACCACAAATATAATTGTTGTGTGGAAGTGTTTACCCAAAGGTCTCCAAGTGCGGCGCCTTGTGGTTCATCAACACCTGTTCTAATGTTTGATGTTGTTTTCCAACTAATACCATCATATACAAAAAGTTTATTCTCAACACTGTTATACCATAGTTGCCCTGTTACTGCTTGTGATGTACTTGGTGCTTGATCACTAGCAAAGTTTTCTAATAGGTGTAAAAAGTTTTCAGCAATAATTTTGCCGTAGCCTGTTTGATTACGTCCTGGAATGGTAACACTTGTATCAACATTTGATGTACTATCAAATATTTCTAGCGGTTCTGGATGTAGTGTATTATCTGTAAAATAAACTTTATATGACATCTTTATACCTCAGTAAATCCAGTTAGACTCTGTATTCTAACTGTGTAATCAATTTGAATTAATCTGTTTAATGATTTTTGAACAGGGTGAAACACAACATGAGTTAACAGTTTTCCTGTTGATGCTTTAAGTCCAAGCTCATCAAACACATATTGCCCATCCATATCAGCAGAGTTATCAAATGCTTCTTGTCCTTCTGGCTCACCATAATCTAATAAACACGAAACAACTACATCACTGTATGTTGCTCCTGTAACATGACGGACTTCCATTTTATTTCTAGTGTTATCAGTATTTGTGGCAGAATTTTGATCAACAATCTTAGTATATGTTTGGTTATACAAACTTGAATCAGTACCGTTTGTGTTTGGTGTAAGGTATGTAATAAGTCCAGTTGGATCAACCACTGTACCTCCGTTACCAAAGCTCATTTCACTTATCCAGCCTACGCCTTGATTAGACAAGCTCTGTGCCATTGCAACACTAATGTTTTCATAGTGTATAGCATTACGCTTATCAACGTAAACTTCCTTTGTTTGAGGGTCAAAAATCTTAATATGCCCTTCAATCTGGAACCCGCCTTGCTCGTCGGGCTTTACATTTTCTGTTTGTTTTTTTGTGTTTTCTGCCATATCCGTCTCTTTGAGTTTGTTATCTCTCATTGTATTTATTCGGGTAGTTCTGTGCTACTATTTTGTAAGAACTTCGCAATTGGAGTTGTTGACTCACTTAATGAAGTTCCGTTAGATACAGTGGTTTCACCCCTGTTGTACCAAGTTCTACCTGTTCTCCTAATTATGGTAATACGTGTCCCTGCCGCGACAGGATCAGTTAACCTTATATACTCATTTATGCCATCTACGCTAAATTCTGCTTCGTATTGGACATCACCGTCTGGGCTATATGCCGCTGTAGTTGTATCATACATTTTAAATTGATCTTTATATAATCTACGACCACCCACAAACACTTCAATATCATCACATCTTCCATAATCTGTTGGAAGTGTGCTGTCAGTAAAGGTTCCGCCTTTACGTGGAACAAATTCTAAAGGACCAATTAACAAACTTGTACCATCTGATACAATATCTGTTTTATCTTGCTCGTCATTATAAGGCACAGTTTCAGTAAAACCTGTATCAATAACTTGAGTGTCTTTAGCATGTACTTCTTTAATACTAGTTCCTAAGTACCCACGTCTTAAACCTGTTAATTTATTACCATTTTTTGTCAAGTACTGAATTTTCTCACTGTTAATTGTTACTATTCCTGCTTTTCCGGTTGCTGGATCTGGTAAACTAGAAGCATCTGTCAGTACTATATCAGTATCATAATAGTTTAGAACTTTATCTAACTTAATATTAGTAAGTTGAAATCTATTATATCTACTCTTATTCAATACATCTCTATTAATTTCATAACTAATCGGTGTGTTGTATATCTTATTACTATAAACAATAGTTTCAATAACATCTGTAGTTGATGTGTCCTCTTTCAAGTACACTGATTGACCACTGCTGGCAACATAAAAATCAATATTAGGTGTTAGTCTAACACCATTTTTATAAACCCAAACATTTGATACACTATTAACACTTCTTTGTAGTTTATAACTACTTTGATTTCCTGTGTAGACATCTCTTACAATATCTACTTCTGTGTATTGTGTAAACCATGTAACATCAATATAATCATTTGCTGAAATTGTAAATAAAGGACTAAACTTAATGTTACCATTTTCAATTTGATAGTTAGTATTAGATAGATTCTCAATTAGAATTGAATCTCCTTTCTTAACTTCGCTAGTTTGTATTTCAATTTCATTATCAGCACCATTAAAAATATAATCGGTAGCATTTTTAAGTTGTACTCCATTAGCAAAAACTTTAATTTCTGTAGGAATAATTGTACCACTCGATAATACAGGATCGTTGTTTAATTTAATAATTGGTTCACCGTCATAAATCTTAAATGTACTGTCAATAGCTTTTAACAGCAAACCGTTATATTCTACTATAACATTTGAATTATCAGTTGATCCTAATTGATCGTAAAATGCTATTGGATATTCTTTGGTTCCTGGTGTTAAATTAATTCTTTCTTGATTAATTCTAACAATACTTTCTGATTGACCGCTCTCTTCTGATAACACAACTATTTGTATTAGGTCATCTATTGCTGGCGCTACGCCAAACTCAACTAATGTGTTGTTTGCTGTATTAACTACACCGTTACTGTTTACAAATCCAACTGTAATTTCTATACCATTAACTGTAGCAAACACTCTTCCAGTATCGCTAAACGGAGCACCTGTTAAGAAATAACGTGTTGTTCCGTCTCCAGTAAACTCTCTAACATCAAGTAACTCAATTCCACCTACTGCTAGAGAGAATATTTCAATAATTTGACCATCTGTTGGAATATTGATGAATCTAACTTGATTATTTTGATAATCAATTGTGTAATCAACTTGGTCTTCTTTTAATACTTTGTTAACAAACACTAGCAAACTTGTATTTTCTAAAACATGCTGATCAATTTTATAAGTTGTTGTGGTTCCATCAGCTGTGTATATTCTAGAAAGCACTGCCGGTGCTCCGAATCTGTCTTTATGGAACACCTTAATGCTTAAATTCTCAAGTACTTGTCCAGGTATATTCTCTTCTGGTGCTGGAACTTGATCCGGACTAATAAATTTCTCACCATCGATAATAATATCTTCAGGTAAAAGTCCTGTTGCTGTTGAATAAGGCGAAGATCCTAATAAACTACCACCGCTAACGTCAGCATCGATATAGTTTGCTGACTGTATATCGTTTGCTCCATCACTTTCAATTGGACGGAAGATTAAAACATCGCCATCATTAACATAAATTCCTTCATCTGGTATTGGAATTGTAATAACATTAGTACTACCATCACCAATAAATGTTGACATGATGGCATTTGGATTAGTTGCTGAACTGCCGTTATCAAAGTCAGAAGCATCTAACCTAGTTGTTTTAGTTTCGCCTTTGCGTCTAATATAGATGTTATAAACTTTTCCTGACTCTGGTACTTCAGGTAACACAAATTCATGTGTGCTATCATCAGCGGCAATATAAAAATCTTTGTCGTTGCTTTCAGCACTATCCCAGCCTTCGGTAAACCAAGGAAGGGCATCCCATCCTGCGCCAATATCAAATGTTGCGCCTTGTACAATTACTCCACCGTAATCCATTCCTGTTACTAGTTGTGAATAATCAGTTTTGATTGCGCTACCATTATCAGGTACGTCTTTTTCAATACCTAGCATTCCATCTGTTGGCTTATAGTATTTGTCAATTCTATTAAGGCTATCTAATACTTCGTCGTTCTTCTCATACTTGATAGTGATTACAGAGTCTACTTGTGCCGCTAATAATAGTGTTAAGCGTCCTTTTAGCACTGTAAGACCGTCTATAAGCTTCGTGTACAGCGTTACAGTGTAGTCGCTGGCTAATTGCTGTTCGTTGTCAACAAACACTGTAATAGCGTTTTTATCAAGGGTACTAGGATACTTAAGATCAAAAGTTGTTATACGCCCTGTTCCGACAAATGTTTCAGTTTCAGCAAATTTTTCAGTAGCACTGAACGCACTAAACGTAGGTGTTTTGCTGTATCTATCAAATTTTATTTTACTATTAAATACTCTTGCTTTAGTATTACCAATAATTGCTGTTGCTTTAGCACTATTTTGTGTTAGTGTTCCGACGCCGCCAACAAGCTCGACTGTTGGAGCACTTGTATATCCGCTACCACCACTTAATAACAAAATACGTGTAACTTTTCTATTTGAAATATAAGCTCTTGCTCTTGCGCCTGAACCTCCGCCGCCGGTAATAACTACTTGCGGTGCTGTTGAATATGTGCTACCTAAATCAGTTAGGATGATTTTAGTTACTTCAAACTTATAATTGTTAAACCATGTGTTCCAAGGTTGTAAGTCAATTTGTGGATCTCCAAGTTTAACTGGTCTTATGGTGTTTATAATATCATCATACACTGGAGGTACATCAAAATCAGATACTGTTGTATTAGTATTCTCAATATTTTGATATCGACTAGTGTAATTTCTGATCTTAGTACTGTAAGGCTTAACTTCTTCAATGTACTTCTGATATGCTTCTAAACTATCACTTCTGAAGTTTAGTTTCTTTTCTAAATATCCAACATTATGCGTTGCGTTTAAGAAACTTGTCTTAAATGCCCAGTCAACATATAACTGCTCACTAAAAATATAGTGTAGATTTACAAAGAATAACTTGTTCCAATAACCGCCAAGCTCGTCAACAAAAATGTTATACTTTGCAGCATTTAAGATATTTCTAAATTCTTTTGCCGCACTTGTATCATATCGATTACTATCATACGTTTGTGTTTGGTCGTATCCTGTAGATTCTTCTGTTGTATCATAAAACTTATTAATAACTTCAAGTGTTCCTTGATATCTTCCAACTATTTTATATTTTCCAATAATAACAGCATCTGTACCAGATGTGCGTTCTAGCACTGCCCATCCGCCTGATCCATAATCATCTAATCTTAAGAGTTGCCCATCTTCAACTGTAACTTCTGGCTCAGCATATAAACCTGGTAACGAGTAAGAAATTCTACTATCTGGGGCATAACCTGTAGCCCACCAATCTATTGTTTTCCAATATTTTGTAGTGTCAAATTCTTGTGTTGCTGATCTAAAGAACTTCTTTTCTCTTACACTCCAAGCATAGATACTCCAGAAACCATCTACAGTACTATCTTTTTCAACAAGTACACTGTATGGTCTTACAGTCGGAGTTGCTGTTAAATATTTTTTACCTTCATTTGTAACTGTTACTGATGTTATTCTTCCAAAACTATCAATGGTTGCTGTAGCAAGTGCTCCTTGACCATCACCTCTAATAGTGATAAGAGGAGCTCTTTTATATCCATATCCAGCATTAACAATTTCAATAGTATTAATGTGACCATTAACTATAGTTGCGCTAAGTTCTGCCTCTCTTATGTTGGATGTGGTTTGAAATCTTAACTGTGCTTCAGTATCAATTGCGACATCATATAAGTTTTTAACAATGTTTGGCTTAGCATCAATCAAGTTTAAATATTCATAACTAATTTCATCTGCTAACGGTAGTATAGCAAGAGCATCGTTGATAAACTCTATTGTTTGTTCAACTGCTTTGTTTCTATTAACAAATATTGTTTGTCTTGGACGACTGGCTATGCCATATTTGTTTTTATCAGTTAGTGCTGGATCAGGAATAGCATTTCCTAGTTTATCACTTCCAACAAGACTATCAATCCATTTTCTTTCTAAATCTTCATTTGGATTATCTTTGCTTTCTTCTGTAGAAAGAAGATATTCGTTATGGATTAAATTAACATCTTTGTCTGTGTTATAATATTGTATATTAACACTAAAGTCATCACTGTTTAATAATCCTTTTAGATTACTAATTGAAATCTTATTGCTGTCAACAATAAAAGCATATGGAACGCCGGCGTTTTCTGGGTTCTCAATATAATTAGAAACGTTAGCCGCTGACAATGTTTTTTCACTGTTTATTTCTTGTGTTAATTTGTCCTTGACCCAATAATAATATTTTGTATTAGAAACATTTCCTGTTGAAGGATTTACAAGTTGTTTAACACTGTACACACTATCATCTGGATATAAAGGTGTGCCAGTAACATCTGGGTTGTTTCTCTCTGATACATATTGGCTTGGAAGTAAATCAGTTTCTACCCATTGATAAACGTCAATTGAGCTACCTGGAGCATACTTGTTCCAATTACCGTTTCTAAACACAACGTCACCTTGTTCGTAAACAAGATATTTTACTTTTGATGTGTCCCACCAAATTCTTCCTACATGTGAACTTGTCCAATGTTGACTTTCGTCAAGAGTTGTTAATTCTTCATTTGAACTAATTGTATATACTGCCGGATCAAATGGTGTTTTGTAATCTAAATTTTGTTCTACAATGCCAAGCACTTTGTCTTTGTAATTATCAACAATGTCAATATCAGCAATTTTGGTATACACATTTTTTTCATATGCCGCTAAGTTTTTAATTTTAGATATATCAACTTGCGGAAGTTGTTTTCTAATAACGTTCCACGGTGTTGTGTCTAGTATCTTTTCAAACTTTTGAATTCTACCAATAACAATCTCACTAAATGCTGGATCAGTTGAAAGGTACTTTGGTGATCCAACAATAATAGTAGTGTTACTTGTTGCTAACGATTTACCAAAGTCTTCGTTATTATTAAGATTGTCTTCAAAAATTTCTCCTAATACCCAACGACTACCGTATAGATTGTAAACAAATACCTTTCCTGTTACTCCTACAGGATCAGCAAAACCAGTTGTTAGCCTATCAAACTTTGTTGTGTCTTTATCAAAAGTTGATGGATCAAATGTTTGTGCTCCTTCTGCTGATACAGTAAGCGTTTTACCGTCCGGCGATATAGATAGATTAGATCCAAATTTTTCGTCATAGTCTTTTGTATTAGACTGTACTTTCTGATTGAATACAAATCTGTTGTTGCTCCATTTAAACACAAATACTGATCCTTGATCTTTTTGATCTATATCAGCATTAGGTGCTCCAATAAACAATGTTTGCGCATCTTTTGAAATTACAACTTTATAACCAAACTCATCGCCTGGACTTAATGTAGTAACATCATTCTTGTTAATTTCTTGTATAAACTCGTATACTTTATTTGTATTCTTTTTGTAAACAAAAACCACTCCTGTTCTTGGTAAGCTATTATCTGTTTTAGATATCCACTTGTTATCAATTTCGGGAGCATCATCAATGCTTGTTAAACTACTGTCACTATCAAGTTCGTAGTATGTTCCGTTTCTTCTAACAACATCGCCCTGTACATAAGTTTCAGTTGCTCTCCAAACACCTTTATAATTTTCAAAGTTATTTGTATCAGCGTAAGGAGCAGAAGAAACTAAAATATCACTATTTTGACTCATTGTAGTACTAGTGCCAAACTTGTCGCCAATGTCAATATTTTCAACTTGATCATCTGCTGTACCTTGTTCCATTGTAGAACCATCGTCAACATAAGCATTTACATTCGGTACTATATTTTTGTTTACTGAGTTTGAAACTTCCCAATCATCGCTTGTTGCTGGTGTAGCAACTCCATCTGCTGTAAAGAATGAAGTTGCTTTATAGTAAGCATTTTGATACCAAACAATACTACCATCAACGTAACTTCTATTGATGTTAAACACACCGACAAATTCTTTATCTTGTAGGAATGACCATTTGACTCCATCGAACTGATACAAGTATACTTTTCCTCTATCGTCTCGACTTCCTGGAGCAGATATTGACATATAATAACTCTCGTCAACTGCTCCTAAATCTGTTCCTAAAATTCTAATTTCGTCACCAACAACATATCCTGTACCTGGTACAGATACAGTAGCACTATAAGCCCCTGACTTTCTTTGGATGTCAAAAATTGCACCCACGCCTGGATCAGAAACGTCTTCAGGTGTTACATCTAAGAATATTCCGCTACCAGGTCCAGGTATTCCAGCGTATTCAATTCCAATTGCCGCTGTGCCTGTGAAGTTAAAGTATTCGATTTCACCTTCTCGTTTGGTTGGAAACGGTCCAACTTGTCCATTATCACTAACTTGGTTAAGTCTAATAATAATATCGTTTTCGGGAGATGACCCTCCAACAGTGTTTCCTGTAATAACAATAGTGGTTCCAGGAGTGTACCCTATTAAGTTACCTTGATTGTCTTTTTCGTCCCAATCAACCCAGTTACCAGTTCCGAATGTTGAGGATGTAGGATCGCTGTCATATGGTACATTAAACGGAAATCCTTGTACTTGTTCCCAATATTCTGGTGATGAGTTAGGAAAGATTGTTTCATAAGAATTATATGCTGTAGCATCTGTTCCTGGTGTTATGCCAGTAACTGTTTTCAATACATTCCAATACTGAGAACTGTTTGCTGGAAACTTAACAACATCACCGCTATCGTAAGTTGATGTTGCTGACCATACACCCTTATCAATACCAGTGTCTGCTACACAAGCATAAAAGAAGTTATTGTATCTAACAATGCTACGTGATTTGTAACCATCGCCTGCTTGTACCGGTACTGCCGGTGAAACTGATGTATTTTGTCTTAATCTTACATTGTAAACATCTTTATTTTTACTAACTGTAAACAATGCTAACTCGTTTACTGAACTGCTTGGTATACCTGTAATGTTGTTAAACGTATCAGCACCAAGTATTGAACCATTATTGTCAACTTTCTTAACTACAATAATAATATCATTGTTGCTACTGCCAGTTGCTGGTTGGCCGCCGACCCTTGTTCCTTGAACATAAAGTTTATCACCTACTGCGTATCCAGTTCCTCCGGTACGTACTTCAATATCATAGATTGGAGTTCCTGTAGAACGAGATACATCAAATGTAGCATTTTGTCCTGTTGTACTGATATCAGTACCGCTAACATTTTCAAACAACTTATCATTAAGTCCGCTGGCGCCGTTGGCTTTTATTGATACAATACCGCCAGTATTGTTAATTTCATTAACAACTAATGTTACATCGCCGCTTGTTCCTTCAATGCCTTCTGACTTACCAATTGAAATTGATGATCCAAATAATTCACCGTTGCCTTGTCTTGGACTTACAAGACTATTCTTAAGATTCCATTGACCGTTTGTGTATTCATAAATGTCTACGCCGCCTTGACGTGAGTATCCTTTGTTTGCTAAAAATAATTGGTCGCCTAAAGGATTTGCTTCTGTTAACTCAACTGGTGTCCAGTCTTCACTTGATAAATCAATTGTACTTCCGTCACCAAATACTCGGCGTGTTGCTTTGTATAGTTTTCCAGAATATACTATGATATCACCTGGCTCGTAATCGGCATCGGCATCAAATAGTTCTTGATAATTACTTGGAATAAAACTTGCTTGCGGAGAGCCTACTACTAACCATCTTCCATCATCGCTTGCTGATATTACACTAGCATATGATCCTAACAATGACGGTTTTAGCCCTTCCTTAGGTGTTAACACTTGTAACGGTATTAATCCTGATTCACCATCTGAATAAACAATAACTGCCGATTCCCTGACTACTGATCCGCCGGATACTAACTTACCTGGATTCCCCACAATAGTTTGATTTAATGTAGGAACAAACGTTACAGCACTTCCTGTTCCTGTTGGGAATGCAATACCATATTCTGATATTTGTGTTACGTTATATTGTTTAGTTCTTTCAACAACTTCCCATTTGCCTGTATTTTGATTGTTATCAACAAACAGTTTAGCACCAACAGGAAGTTTAGAATAACCTTTGTCAATTACATCGTCGTAGTCATCTACTCGTACACTTTCAAAATAACTTACATAACTAAAAGAACTTTCGTCAATTACTGGTTCATCTTTAAATCCAGAAATTGCTATAATAATTTTTTTAGGCTCCACAGCACTAATTTGATAAAAACCTGTTAGTGTGCTGATATTGTTAATACCAACAATTTGTCCTACTTTAAAGTCATGTACTTTGTTTGTTACTAACACTATTCTATCAACATCTGGAACTTCAATGTTAAAAATTAGGATATTACTAATTACATACCTATAAACATTCCATGCTCCTGGCTCAAATGTAACCCATACGTTATCGCCGTGATTAATATCTGATATTGCTACAGTATTATCTAGAAAGTCTGTTAACTGGTTTTTAACAAATTGTACATCACTACTAAAAACATACCCTGCTGAATTTTTAGCAACCGGATAAGTTTTTTGCGGAAATTTAAAACTTGTATTGTTAAGTTGATAATCTTTATCAGTTAGTACAATATAATTTTGAAAATCATTTTTATTAACCGCAGAACCGTCTAGTATAATGGGCTGTGGATTTAGTTTAAAACTTTTTGCTTTTAAATCAAACTCAGCTTCTGAAATTTGTGATGTACCGCCAACTGAGCCTATTCTAAATGCCCATTCTTCATCTAATACAATCTTATCATCAGTAACAGAACTAACCTTGTCAAACACTTTCTTAATAGAATTGTTAGTACCTTTTTCTCTACTATATCCTTGGAACAATTTAAACTGCGATACATCGTCTTCAGCAATTTCTTGTAAATAGTCTCTTTGCTGGAATCCAACTGTATGTTTTGCTAGTTGTTTTTGTGCCGAATTAATACCATCAATTGAAGTTTCATAATAATCTTCAATTTGATTAATTCTAAAATCAAAGTTAGGTACTAGTCCACTAGTTGGAGAACTATCTAAAATAGTCCAATTAGCAGGAACAAATGATTCACTGCCCTGTTGTGATATTTTACTTGTATAATTGTATTCTTTATACTGAACTATATCGCCTAGTCTATAATCTGTAAACTGCTTCCAAGGTTTTATGTTTACATTGTCAAATATAAATCCTGGGCTAGTATAATCTCCATCCCAATCAGTTGTACGGAAACCTTTGCTACGTATTCTTTCTTGTCGGTATCCTGGACCTTTGTCAAAGATAACATCATTGAACACTGACTTATCATCAAATACAACCACATGCTCTTTTTGTATGTAATTGATTTCAGCAAAGAATATACCTTCATCTGTTTCTTCTGGAGATATTAATAACTCATTTGCTCCTCTGAATACATCAATGTCAACAGCATCTATTTTTGTACCGTCTGCTCTTAAAATATTATAATCATAAAAACTATCTAAAACGTTATCTGCGACTGCTCCAACATTCTGAAACTTTAATAATGTTGCGCCAGGACTTACTGATAAAATACTTCCTTCAGCCCAATTATGTGTAGTCCAGAATAAAAATTCTCTAACTGCTGTTTCCCAATTCTGAACAACACCCAAGTCTTTATTATACTCGTCAAATACCATTCCTTGAGTTTCTAAAAGTCTACCATATCCTAATAAAAAGTCAATTACGTCTTGTGGTGTTTCTAATATTGTATCATAATTTAATGTTAGTTGATCAACTTCATTAAACTTTGTCCTTTTGATTCCTTTTGCTCCACCTACTATAGGTACTTCGTCAATTTGTCGCCAATTATCTGGTTCAAAAGTTTCACCTGATTCATGTGCTATTGCAGATCTAAAGAACTCATTTTGAAATCTAACCAAAGTTCCTTTAGTGTAAAATTTTCCAGGATCCCATGATATGAATCCTTCACTAACTCCGCCTACATTAAGTACAGGATCGCTCTGCTGGGCAAAGAAACTAAAATATTTAAAAATTGAGTTAAGTTGATCGTATCCGCTGACCTTATATCCGCCGCCGGATTTCTCAATTAGTACACCACTGTATCTTGTAGTAAACTGAGGAGAACTTACGTTGAAAAATATATCAAAGTTTTCAGTTGGTAGGAAAATTCCTGTTTGTGTGCTTTGAGGATTTTTGCTGTCTAACAAATACTGTTGTTGCTGTTTATCAACAAATCCTTTAATACGAGAACTTAATTTAACATCTAAGTTATTAAACAAATTATATAAATCTGTTTTATTTCTAGCATTTGATTTTAGATAATTTATTACAAAAGCTAACAATCCGTCTGGTCTTGTATTGCTATTAAGACTTGTTATTACATCATTATTAGTAATAAACGTATCTGTGTTGACACTAACAAGTTGTTTTACCAAATTCTTTTTAATAATCTTTCTATCAAGATTTAGACTGATAGTTTCAAACGGTCTTAGTAAACAGGCGGCGATTACTATCGCATATGGATATATACTGCTTCTTCTCCAAGCCGCTTCACTTGGTGATACATCACCGAATGTAAAGTCAGCAGTGTAGTCTGTACTATAATCAATTATAGCATCGCTTTCCAGCGGCGAAAGTAAATTACCGTCAGCATCAACTGGAAGGTAACTTAAAAGTTCAAGTCTTGTATATCGCTTGTGTGTACCAGCTCTTATGCCTTGCTTAATAACACCATCACGCAAATCTTCCCATAGAATTAAATTGTTTGAAGTATAAGGTGCTGTGCCGTATTCTAATTCCCACCATGAAGGTTTGCTAGTAAATCCAAGCATTTCCCATGGAGTAGTATGAGGTGAAATTGTATCAAACAGATACAGATATAAACCTTTCCAATACTTAGGCATCTGTTCGCCTCTAGTAATATCCAAGTTTTTATTGTATGTCCAAGTAAACTGATTATTACCATCATGATAAGAGTTTTGATATAAATCAATACCTCTAATTAAAGGCCATCTTAAAAATTCAAGTTCTAAAATTTCATCAACTTGTTTCTTAGTAAATGTTCCTGTATTATCATAGCCACCAAAAAGTTTATCAATGTCTAATATTTCAGGATCATATTTTTGTTTGATATTATTATAAATTCTTTTTTCTAATTCTAATAACAAATCATCTCTAAAATCGCCATACCCTAAAGTAACACTACCGTCGTGTCCTCTAATAACTATTTGAGGTTCAACAAATGAATTATCAACATATATCTGAGGTACCCAAGTTTTATATAATCCCATGCTTGAAGGTGTTTCAGGTACAAAATTAAATGATGTTGAAAAATATTCTACAATTTTAAGTTCTTGATCTTCAATTAAATCTCTTATAATTCTAACAAAACCAAATGTACTATCAAACTCGTAATCTACTCCGTGTACTAACTGAACTTTGTTAATGTACAAATAAACTGCTTTAGTTGACGGAGTATCAAGATCAAAGTTTTCACTTAACGCAAAAGTTTTAATACCTGTATCTTCAATAGTGTATTTTGTAACTTTTTTTGCTCCTGATCCGATCATATCTGAATCAGAGAACGGACTAGTATCAGGTTTTACTCCAGCAATCTTACTAATAATATCATCGAGGAAATCTACAACATTCTCACTATCAAACGGTAATGTTATTGATTGTTTTAGTAAATTACTTTTAAAATTCTCATATAGTTTTGCTGTATATCTTAAACTTTTTACAATATTGTTTTCTTTATCACACAATAAAGGTAAAGAAGTTGCCGCAACAGAATCATATTTTACAAAACGCTGACCTTTATTTTGGTAGTCTGACAAATCTCGTAGATTGCTTATTCCAGGAAATGCTCCTATAAACTCTTCAGTGTAGTTTACCATAGAGCGCAAATGATCTGTAGCTTGCCCAAGTGTAAATGTACTAATGACATCGTTAAGAGGATTTCTTTCTAAGCTCTTAGGAAATTCATAAAATCCTAAGTTGGGCTCGTCATCTGAAAATACTTTTAATGTTACTGTGTCACCTTTCTTAAACTTTTTATTTGTAAAACTAAAAGTTCTAGTACCCTCTATTGTTGATACTACTGTATACTCATCTTTAATAAATTCACCGTTAATATAAAAGTATAAACTACTACCTGTACTAGTTTCCCATATAATATTTGAGAACAATACTTCTGATGATTCATTAGGCAATGTGTAAGTTTGTAATATTGCTTGATCAAATACTGGGTCAGTAGCAATATATAAATTATGATAACTGTAATCAATAAGGGTAATATTTGTCTTTGTGTAACCTGTATTAATGTTCTTGGTTAAATTTCCAGCATTAACCTGGTATGTAAATTTATCGGTGTCCCAATTTGAGTTAAAAACTATGTCGCCGCTGTTGTTTAAATTTTGATAAGCGATCGCAAAACCTAATTCGCTATCTACAGCGCCTGAACCAACTTTATATGATAACAAAGAAGAACCTGTAAATGACGATGTTTCGTATACAGTATTATTAGAAAAACTATTTCCGTTTTGATCAAAAATATCAAATAACGGCGGCTGATTTACTGCTGTCTTTAATTGACTTTTAATCCATTGTGTTCCATCAAAATGGTACATAAGTCCAGCATTATTTTTACCAAACTTAACAATTACACCTTCGCCAGACTGTGTATCCACGTCATCTGCTTCAACTAATGCTATTTGTAAATTACTAGCAATACTGTTATCTTGAATAGCAATTTTCTTTACTACAAAAATTTTATTTTGAACCAAAGGATCTGGGTCTTTGGTAAAGAGGATCCTTGCTCCTTCAAAAATATCTACGTTATCAATATTGTAACCCGCTGTGCCTTCAATAGTTGAAAATACATCAGTAGTAAAATCATCAATAAAATCAATACTTTTCTTAGCAACGGCACAATGATTAATTAATTGTAGATTTGAATTAAACTCAATAATAGGACGCTTTGCTCTAGCAATCTCACTAATCTTAGGAACAACATTGTTTATGTTAGCACTATAATCAATTACTGATCGATGGAACCATTTATTGTAACGACTCCAAGGATTTTTGTCTTTGCTTGATCTATTAATAGTAATATAATCTTTTGTCGACGGATAACTAACAGCATCATCAAATGGTAAATTGTCCCAGCCGCCATCATCAAACAATACATCAACATCGTCATTAGGTACTGGGGGCAAATCTAATTCTTGAAAACTAATTAGGTTGATTGAACTGCCAACGCCATCAACTAGCCACTCGCCACTAGCATATTTTTCGGGTGTTACATTTCCTGAAAAAGATACTTTTAATCCGTTTGTAAAAGCAATGTTATTTGAACTAGTGTATTGAACTTTACCTAGTACTTCAGTATCTATATCAATCTTAGTGTTTTCATCTATTGACAAAATTCTGAACATTCCAACTTTGTCAATGTTATTACCGCTTTGATAATACAATAAATCTGGACTATTGTTTGGAACAGTAATTGATACTGTGCCTACTTCAATACCGTTGTTGGTTACCCCATCATCATAATTGGCAATGTTTCCTTCTTGTGGATTACGTCTAATATAAAAAGGATCTCCAGGAGTGTTTACATCAAATATGTAAGTCTGACCTCTATACAGTGTAATACCCGGATTAGGAGTTAGTCCGTCTGGATAAAAAACAAACTCATTTTCGCCTTGAGATCTAACTCTGTATTCAGATATAACATCTTGTGTTTGACCAGCAACTTCAATAGTATCAGGGCCTTGTGGCAACCAATAATATTCTCTATAGTTAATAAATTTATCCCAATCAATTGGTGGGTTCCAGGAATAACTTTGATTTCCTGTTGTTAAATCATCTCTCTCATTAGTGTTATTAAAAAATTTAAGTTGACTTTTTACATCAATATAATCGTAAAAATCAACAATCTTTTCATTGTCTGAATCTGTAACAACTACACCGGGCTCTAATTGGTAAGCACTACGAAGCGAAAGTTCTTGATCAAGATATATGTCGGAACTATTATATGTTCTACCATATGCTCGACCAATGTATCCTGATAATCTATCAAGTGTTCCTGGTTGTACTAACGGATCAAGTGTCGCACTTAAAAATTTCCTGTTTGTAGAGCTTTTAAAAATCTCAGGAAGTAATTGGTATGTTTCTCTAACCGGTAGTTCGCTTTCATTGAATATCTTTTTATCCATTAACTATTACTCGTCTTAGTTATAACTTGTGAATTTAACAAGTTTAATTCAGTTGCTGTGATTGTTTCAACTATCTGAATATCATCAACTGTTGCGGCACTAACAAGTATCTCGTCCGGTCTTGCTTGTACTTCAACTAAACTGCCATATGCTTGATCTTCTTGTTTTGGTACCATAACGATATTACTAATGTCTGGTGAGTTATTTTGAATAATGTAGGCTAGTAATTCACTAGCATAAAACTTATCTCCAAAGTCCCAATTCTCAATCGAAAAATATTCAGAGATACTTCTAATAATTTTTACTTTTAAATCATTATTGTTAACTGTTAAATTTTTATTCTTAACAACTTTAAATGTTGACTGGAATTCTGGTTTTGCTTTATTACCAAACAACGGAAAATATGTAACAGGATGATAAACCACTTCGTCACTAATACTCTTTAGATCTTGTAGTGTACTACCAAACTTAATTCTCAGTGATTCTGGTGTTGGTTGTTGTGGTGCTACTAATGTTGCCCCAGTGAGATAATTCCTATAATTAATATCGTATGTTCTTACTAACAAGTAAATGTCAATTATATTACTAGCACTAGGATCAATTCTTCTTGAGCTACTAGCATTGTGTACATACTGAAACTTTAATCCACTACGTCCAACATAAGCAACATAAGAAGGTTCTAAGATAAATGTTCTAGTTATTAAGTCAACACGTTTGATAAAGTTTTCTGCTTGATCATAAAAATATATCAACTGGTTGTGAGTATAATCATTAACACTTACATTAACTTCTTTATCCTTAATTAAAATTGTATTATTGTTGTTTGTAACAAAGGAAAAATTAGTAAATCCAAAATTATCAGTACTCTTCTTAAAGAACACATATTTGTTATCTAATTCTGTTCCTACAATGTCATCAAAACTATCTGGATTGTCAATAACACCATCATCATCACTATCGTAAAATGTAACTTTTACAGATTCTGTGCTTTGATAACCATCTTCGTATCTAACACTATCAGCAATCTCAAAATTAACATCATTTTTTAATGTTCTATCTTGTTCTAAGATTGTTGAAACATCAGTTGCTGTAAACTCAGGGTTTGATGATTTTAAGGCAATAATTTGATCTGCTAACGATGCCGCTGAAAGCTCTTTGCCTTCAGGAATGCTGTTAATATCTAGCACTCTAATTTGATCCTTAACTACTGTTCTTTTTATACTGTCATATATTTTTTCAGATCTATCAAAATAAAATCTATTCTGCTCTATACTTGTGAATACATAGTCTGTTCCTCGTATGCGAACTCTAAATTCGTCACCGTCGTAAACAAATGCCAATAGCCAACTAGCGTCTGAATTAGTACTAGTATTGTTGCCTGCTTGACCTAAACTAAAATCACTAGAAAGATCAATATTAGTACTAGAAATTAACTTCCATAATCTAGTTTCGACATCATATCTTAATCCAAATGTTTGACTAGCAAAACTTAAATTTAAAATTTCTGTTTCAATATCAGTTGATAGGTTATTAACAAATTTAGGAACAATCTGAGATGGTATAGCAGTGTCTGGAATTGGATCAGATAATGTAATTGGACCAACTCCGCTTGACAAATTACCTTTACCGGCATTTGTTCCGTCGCCAACAACTCTTACAACTTTAGACCACACATATTTTTTGTGTGTTTTGTCTGTAGGATCGTATGTAACTAATGTTCCATCTTTAAATGCTTGTGTACTACTAGGAGGTAAAAACTTAATTAAACTTCCTGCTTCAATAAATCTTAAATTACTTGTTGTGTACACACCTACCTTGATTGGAAAAGCATCAAAGATGTTACCAAAGTATCCTGTACTTCCATTAGTGTCTGAAGTTGTTTGTAACCACTTAACACTAACATCACTAGTAAAAATTTTATCAAAATTAGTAAGGTAAAAATTATAAGTTTGAAAGTCTTCAATAGCAGGTTCAATAGTACTTCTAATATAATTTAAAATAATATTTTTATTCGTAAATCTATAACTAAAATCTCTTTCAATATTAGTTCTATAAATTAGACCGTCGTCAGCAAATACATTTACCATTGAATATTTGCCGCTGGCATCAATTATGTCAAAATTTCTACTAATACCACTTGATGTTCTATTAATTGCTTTTACTTTTAAAATCTCTTGTGAACTACCTAGAGGAGCAAGATTATAATCTTCACCAGTAACCATTCTATTTTGTGTATAATATAATGCTGGTGCTTTTGTTCTAATTGATTCAATAGTTTCTGAAGCTGCACTGTTGTCTACAGTGTATTGTAAACTTAAATTAAGAGACAGTGTATGTGATGCTCCTACACTGTTTATATAAGGAATACTAATTGACACATTTCTCATGTCTCTTGGAGCAATGCTATAGTTTGTTCCTGCTGATGTTCTATAAAAAGTTCTAAAATTACCTTGTGGCAAATTCCCAAACACACCATCGGAAAATAAAAGATCAATTTGGTCGTCTTCTTGTGTAATAACACTGTAAATGTCTTTGTCTTGATTTACTAAACTATTGTAAATTATATTATTACCTTCAACCGAATCAACTCTTTTCCACAAAGTGTCTAAAGCGCCTTCTGCTGTTGTTTTGTAAAGCCAAACATCATCATTGTTAATACCTTGTGTGGCTATTGAAACTTGTTCATTAACTGTGGGCTGTGTTACTTGGAAATCAGCACTCTGTAAAGTACCTTGTTTAAATAACATAAAGAATCCAGTATTTGCACTAGCATTACCTTTACCATCTTGTCTATAAACAAAACCAAAATTCCTTCCGGGCATTGGAGCATCTTCATAGATGCTACTTTCGTTTAATATCGATGTGCTTACAAGTTCAAATCTTACAGACTTGTTGCCAACAGTATTTGAAAAATTAAATAAAGGTGATGTTTCGTTTGTGCTGTTGAAAGAATATTGGTCAGTTACAATTCCATCAATTGTTTGTTGACCTTGATTCTTTCCAAATTCTGTGTTCGGAACCATTGCTGAATTTAAAACTGAGATAAACTGTTCAAACCAATTTGCGTTTGTAGGATCGTTCCAATTAATG
>Ga0209630_10001350_pt1 | contig 26409 bp, 14 predicted proteins | sample COG_01_FD_184745 | JGI IMG/M metagenome (GOLD analysis project Ga0209630, IMG submission 184745) | Pelagic Microbial community sample from North Sea - COGITO 998_met_01 (SPAdes) (version 2) | ecosystem: Environmental > Aquatic > Marine > Neritic zone/Coastal water | place: Helgoland, sampling... | reverse complement strand
CCCGCCATATCTTAAATCATATAGATAAGCATCTAACACATAGCCTGTATCTCTTTCGCATTTAGGTTGATTATATGTATAATTGGCAAATGGATAAGTTGCTAACTGTAGAGTTGGAAGACTGGTTAATCCGTTGTTTATAACATTATAAATTATTGAAAACAATTCAGTTATTCTAGTATTAATTCCTGCTTCCCCGTTTGACAACCCAGTGTACTGTGCTTCGTACGTTGAATCTCCAGGAGTTTGTAAACTAGTGTAAAGTGAATTGGCCATAATATTAGTTCTGACAATTCCTTCAAGCCACTGATATGTTAGCACTTCTACTTGACGATCACCTGAGATTTCTGAGTCGGTGCCAGTCCAATAAGAACTAGCAATATATCTTGTATTGAAGTTTCCGCCCCATCTTAAATCTTTGTGAATTGCGTTAAGCACTAGTCCTAGATCAGTTTCCCACTTGTCTTGATTTAAATTGTATGAAACATAGCTAGGTGCTCCAGCAATATATCTATCCTCAATATACAACACTGTTTCAAGTGTCATAAAATCAATGTTTTCAAAAAATATTGTAGAAGCTTCTGGCCATAAATTAGCAGATGTATCAGATGTTACTCTAGAATTAATATAGGCAATTGCCTCTGCTTTTAAAAAATCTTTATTTGCGGTTAATGCGTTCCACGCATTCAGAAACTTGTTACTATTATAACTTATTCCTGGACGAAAAACGTAATTTCCAACTTTGGTCTTTGCCATTTGTTATGCTCCAAACACTACTGCGTAAGCAATTGAGTTATTATCCACGTAATCTTTCCTTACTAAATCATCACCATTTGTTGGTGCTGTTCCTGCTGATGGTGCTTCCGAGAATGAAATTCCACTACCAGCAATAACACTAGAATTAAAATTAATATTAGCGTTTGCCGCTGTTAAACTTCCAGGAGATCCGCTGTCTGCTACAATAGTTACGCCTGTTGACTTTACAGTTCCTGGTTGTTCTACACCAATATTTACGTTTTCTACTTCACCTCTAGTGGTACTCTTGATTTCAACTTTACCATCTACAACACTAATTTTATTAACGCCACCTAGGCGCAATCTAATATTTCCATCTACAGTCAGTGCATTTAGCGTCCCTACTGACATTAAACTCGAACCAATAACTGTTGGAGAAAGAACTGTACCTCCATTAGTAAATAGAGGTTGATTAGCGATAGTAATAGTATTTGTACTAATTGACGATGAAGTTATGGCACCGGTTAATGTAAGTGATGTGCCTGATAAAGTACCGCTCGACGCAAGATTTCCGTTCGCATCAACGACAAACCCTGGGCTTTCAAAACCCCTTGTACTTTTTAATCTATTATAATTTACTGCCATTTCGTTTCCTATTCAGTGTATTTATGTGCTTACAATCTACCAACTACTACTTCGATTAACCCCACAGTTTGTGTATCGCTGTAGTTCTCTAATGCTTTGCCTATTACACTTCCTAATTTAGGATCTTGACTAGCAGTAGCTACACCTTCAATGTCGCTTACAATTAGCATGTCTCCTCGTTGTATTTCGCCAACTACCTTACACGGAACACGTCCTTGTAAAGCAACCACAGCAGTATTCTCAACTGCTAGGTCATTATTCATTATAAATGCTGGATTTGTTGATACAATTCCTGCTACTTTCCTGTTACCAATACCTGTTGCAGCGGTAACTTCTTTTGATCCGCCGAAAATTAAAACTGTACCCGGCTCGTAAATATTATCTGCTATATATTTTTCAGCTAAGTCAGCCCATCTTGCTGTTTGTGCTGTAGCATTTAAAGTTCCTGTATCAACATCAATTGTAATATCACTCTTAGCATATAAAACATTTCCACTAAGTGATGATATTCCTCCTGCCATTACTAGTGGATACGTATTTGCTGTGATTGGATTTACAATAACAGTACTTGCTGTGCCTGAGGCACCACCGCCACCGCCAATAGAACTGATTGTAAGTGTGTCAGTTGCCGCATCAGTTGCCAGCGTGATATTTGCTCCTGCTACGATTGTAAACTGATCTTGATCTCTATCAGCAATTAAGTTATCTTGTCCGGCAACAGCAACAACACCAAAACTTGGTACAGAGGCCTGCTGTACTGACTGTGCGGCGCCACCTCCGCCTGTAGAACTAATAGTAATTTCTTTTGTTATTGAATCTGAAATGATAGTAACGTTACTGCCAGCTCTAAATGTAACAGTATCATTAGTATCACTTGAAACAATATCAGTATATCCAGGAACAGTAATTCTATTAAAATAATTTACTGTGTCTCCGTCTATCATTGTTCCTTGGGGTAGATTAATTGTGCTTCCTGATGCTGAAATCGGAGCGCCGTTAAAATAAGCAGTGTCTTTTAAATAGAGGTTGTCGAAATTGTTTACTACGCTTCCTAAGTTATAAGTTGCGTCTGTATCAGGAACAATATGTGATCCGATAGCTGTTAATAATATTTCATTTGCGTTATCGGCGTCACCACCGCCACCACCACCGCCACCACCTATGACCGGATCTGGCTGATTGTTAGTTACTAAAAATGTTCTATCTACAGGAGGAACTAGTGAGTTAATTGATCCGCTGTAAGAAACATTGTAAATTGCTTTTGCGCCTTCGAACGCTGAAATCTTTGGTGATAGCTTGACACTTACATAACTATCATTTACTGTTGCGCTAACGTCAACAATTTCATCATCGATTGATGCTCTGCCAAAAATAGCAAAGTTTGCTTGATCAGGTCTAGCAACAACCATCACCTGTAGCGTTTCTTTTTTATTTGAATTTACTTCAACAGTAATATTATATACAGCACTGGAAAAATCGCCAACGTACCAACGATCAATTTCAGTATTGGTAAAGATTGATGTCCAAGGACCGTTATATAAAAACTGGCCGCCGTTTTTAAACAGCAATGTGTTATGTACACCACGTGAAAAGAATGTTGGAAAGCTCATTTATTAATCCCTTGTTGTAGTGTATTTAACCAAAATTAAAGAAAAGAAAAGCCCCCGTTTCCGAGGGCTTTAAATTAGTTCTTAACTGTGATTAATTTACCGTACTCGGGCAAATACAAGTATTCAATATCGCTTCGAACTAAGGTTTCAACAGCATTATCGAGTGTTTCTACTAAAGGATCTCCCCCTAGATTAAAACTTGTGTTGAATATAATTGGTATTTCTGTAGCATCGTAAAACGCTTTTATAAGATCATAGTAATGAGGGTTTTGATCTCGTTTTACTGTTTGTATTCTACAGGTACCATCTACGTGGATAATCGAAGGAATCTTTTCTTCAATACCTGGCTGACAATTTACAGCATACATCATATGCGGTGTTTCATCCATGCCACGCAAATCAAACCATTCATGTACATGTTCATGAAGAATAGTACCAGCGAATGGTCTAAAGTATTCTCTATTCTTAACCTTATTGACATGATCTTTGCCATTAGGATCAGTTGGATCATAAAGAATACTTCTATTACCAAGGGCACGAGGACCATTCTCAGAGCGACCTTGGTAAATCGTTACGATATTTCTATTCTTAAGTAATTCTACTATATCTTCATTGGTAGAATCTTTAACTTCTGCTTTGTATTTTTGAGCAACTGTAGAAATATCAGAATCTGTATAAGAATACGCTGGACCTAAGTACAGTGTATCTAGTTTTTGTTTTTCAGAACTACTTTCTTGAGCGTGCCAAAATAGTAAGGCCGCGCCCATTGCTGTTCCAGCATCATTTGAAATAGGTTCTACGTAAATTTCAACACCTTCGTCTTTTAATGCTTCTAAATAATGATAGTTTGCAACACAATTAAGTCCGTAGCCTCCACTAATAACAACTTTCTTTTTACCAGTCATTTCAACTGCTTTGCGAATTAGTTTAACAACTTCATCCTGTGTTTGCGTTTGACAAGCATACGCCATATCTCTTCTGCTTTGAAGTAATGTAACATCTGACTTAGAATCTTTCGGCCATTCATCTAACGCTGGAAATAACGCTGAGTTAATCTTACTACTAGCAGGATATAATGGTACAATTAAGTTTCTATTAGCAAACTTATCGTTTCCAACGCTTTCAAATAAGGGAGGAATATCATCGTTAGGTTTGCCATATGGAAATAGTCCCATAGTTTTTCCTGCTTCAATTGAACTCCAACCACAGTATTCTGTTACGCCTTCATAAGTTTTTACAATACCTGCTCTGTCTGTAATCCACGCTTCGTGTGTTTCATCTGGTTCACCAAATTTTTCACTTGAAAAATCAGTAACGTGTGCTGATACAATAGGATCTCTTGTACCGTAATGTTTATATAAAGTTTTAAATTCTGCTGGGTAATTACAATCAACAATTGATTCAACTTCCCAAACCCAAAGAGGTTGTCCGTCATATGATAATTGTATAAATGTTCCAGCACCGTCAACAATTAAACTAACAGCATCATCGTATCCTGAACGATAAAACGCACATGCTGAATGTAATTTATGGTGCATATAACTTAAATCTACAACCTGAGGATGATTATGTAAATCAATACCTCTGTTTTCAATTAGTCCAAGTTTACGAGCAAGCCCAGTGTATACATCGTCGCCTGTGTAATCCACAGTTCCAGCAGTGTCTTTCAAACTTTGAGTGTGTGCTACAACAAGATAATCAAGTTTATCTGTGTACTCTAAAATTTTTACCATAGAAGCATACGGGCCTCCATCGTATTTTTGTCTTGTTAATCTTTCTTCTTCGATAGAAAATACAATTTCCCCATCTTTCATCAAGCAGACGCCGGAGTTATGACCACGTGCGATTGCCGCTATCCAACCTGTTTTTTTATTGTCTGTCATTTTAATTTCTTTCCTTGTACAGATCCAACAACATAATCTTGAATTTGATCAGTCATAGTCATAATCGCTTCATGATGTCTGTCTACTGCTTCGTCCATTGTAATTCTAATAGGAGAGTATTGTCTATCTTCTTCTCCAAAATCTAAAATATTCATATTAGTATCATTTGGATATGAAACGTTAACAGGATAAGTTGAACCTACAATTACTGTTGCTTTGGTTCCTACAATGTGTGCCAAGTGTTGCCCAACGCTATCACATCCTAAAAAATGATCAGCATATTTAATTACAGCGGCCCATTGTCTTATGTTTAATCCTTCAGGAGAAGCAACATCGTCTTTGTATTTTTCGTTTGTTAGATTTAGTTTGAATTCACTCATTAGTATTACTCCATAATTTTTATTTTGAAGTTTTCTAATAAGTGCTTTAACATCTTTGTATTCGATACTGCGTGATGTTGGATCTAAAAATGTTTCATCTACGTGTTGTATTCCTCTACCAAAAGGTTGAATAACAACAATTTTTTCTTTCTTAAGTTTTTCTTTAACTTGTGATACCATTTGACGACCAGTAACAAGTTCTTCTTTGCTTAGGCGTAACGAAGGTTTGGGTAAGTCTCTTACACCTTTATTATTAATTTCAATATCAAATGCTTGTGCTAAACTACACAATTGATTGTAATACTCAAAAACTCTATAAGGTTCAGTACTTACAATTTGTCTGTCTCTAAGTTTATCTTCGAATAAATTTTTGTGCATAACATCGTATGTTCTTTTATCTAAAGATTTGTGCCCTTTAAAAATTTCACTGCCGCCTTCGCACACAACAATAAAATCTGTATCTCCCGACTCTTCTTCATATTTTTCTAATGCGGGAATGGAGCAAATCATGCGACCTGCTCCGCCATTTAAGAAAAATGCTTTTGATTTTTTTTCCATTTGTACTCCAAGAATATAGGTCCGATGCTAATATATATTTTAATATAAAAGCGCCGGACCTAGATCTGGTTCAAATGTTATTGTAGTATCGGTAAAGTCTCTGGAAATGGAATTTTCCAATGATCAATACCAGCATATTTTACTGGGATAGATCTTAGCCATGCTACGTGGGCTGTTAGTGCAGCGGCATCGGCATCTGTATAGTCAGTATCTTCACTAGCTAAGTTTGCTTCATATTCGTCTGCTTGTGCTACAAACGTAGACAATGTTTCTTCTCTACTGTTAACATGTGTTCTAAATTCAGGACCACTAAAAGTATTATTACTAGGATTCCAAACTACTGATTCATTAAAGCACACTTGACCTATAACGCCGTCGTCATCGTAATGATATTCAAACGTAAAGCTGGCACCATCAGCATCAGTTAATGTTTCCTCAATATCGTCTATTGCTTCATGTGTATAAGCATGTGTAAAGTATGCTGCAATCATTGGATGATCGTTTGCTGTTACTTTGATATGGTAATGTCCATCTTCGATTTGATTTTCAAAATTAAGATCTGCTTCAGTATTACCTTCAGATTCTAAATTTCTTACTTTGTGTGTATCATTTTCAACAGCAAAGCATAGCCATTTTGGACCATTATATGTACAATTTACTGTGTTATTATCAGCAGTAGTTGTATGATATGGCTCATCTGGCAACGTAAATGTAAATTGTTTAATCATTTTCTAATCCTCATCATTATTTAGTTTAATCCTATCTTTATGTTTCTATAAAGCGGATTCTAATTCCGCCGTGTCCGCCTCTAGTTCCATGGTCTCTAACGCCAGGACATGGTGTTGGTGGAATTCCGCCGGATCCAATTGCGCTGTATGGAAAACAACCATGCATGTTGTAACAACCACATGCTCTGTTTGATCTCCAACAGTAACTAAATGGAATACCTCTTGTAGGGGACTTACTAAGAGAATTTTGTGCTTGGACACTTTGCATTCTTCCTTGTCCTGACCAATTTGAATGCCTGTTATCGTTTTCTGTTCTGTATGTACCGTGAGCACCATCTCCACATGTAAACATGTGTGAAGCTGTTGGTATACTGTAGTATGTTTGACATGGACACATTGGATGACAACCAAAGAAGTGTGTACACCCTATCTGTCCGCAACAGTTAACATCGCCGCCATATCCGCAAGCAACATGACTTGCGTCGCCAACGCAATAGTTACAAGCAATACCACAATGTGTACCTTCTGTTTTTGTTACACAGAAACCATTTGCTCTGAAACAGCAATATCCTGATGGTGTAGTTGAACAAATACTTGTTCCGCCTCTACCACCTTGTGAACACATACATCCATCAGTAGCGCCTCCACTGTCTACACCTGCCCAACAAATTCCTGACGGTTCTGAACATCCTCTAAAACATAAAGTATCTGCGTTACCACAACTAAATCCTGGATTACCAGTTACAATTTGTCCTGCTGTCATTGTAATACATTTTCTTGTATAAGCGCCTGCGTTACCTGGAAGTCCAAATCCGCAACAGCACATTTCAGCGGCACTGCCACCTGCTCCCCATGCTTCAAGAACAACTTGGCCGTCTGCTGGAGCAACCCAACAAATGCCTTGTCTAAAAAACTGATACATGGTACCAGGACTAAACACATACACTTTACCTTTTGCTAGGTTTTCTTCAACCCTTGTTGAAGAACGTTCTTTAAGTAGATTTTTTAAATATATTGCCATACCTATGCGTCCTTTATAAATTTAATACGTAGCGCACCATGACCGCCGCGCCAAGCATGATCTCTTACACCTGGACATGGGTGTGGTGGACCACCTGGGTGTCCAGCTGGAACAAAGGAAATACAACCCTGATGATTGTAACATCCACATGATCTACTACCATTGTAACAAATCATCTCACCAAATTGTCCTTCTCTTGCTTGTCTACCCATCAATCCTAACACACCAATAAACTGAGTGTTTGTACTGCTTCCTGAATGTAAAGAATAACCTGAGTCCGCATCGTTTGTAATTGTAACTTCGCCGCCTTCTTCTGAATGGTATCCTGGTGGTGTAGCAACATGGTAATAGAAGCAACATGGGCAAGTTGGGTGACATCCAAAGAATGACGCTCTACTAAATCCGCCCCTTTTATTAATATCTCCTCCAAACGCATCAGCACAGCAATCCGATGTACCTGAACCGTAATTACATACAATACCACAATTTTCATTATTAGTTTTTGTAAAACAAAAACCTGCGCTGGCAAAACAACAGAACAGCGCAGTATTTGTTGAACAATAGCTTGTTCCGCCTCTACCACCTTGAGCACACATACAGCCAGAACCGCCAGCGTTACCGTTCCATGTAATACATGTTGCGTCAGAACGTCCTGCTCTGTTACACAATGCGTCTGCGTTACCACAGCTAAATCCTGCTGTTCCTGTAATGTAACATCCTGCCGCTACTGTAATTGTTTTCTTAGAGTATGCTCCTGGGTTACCTGGAAGACCTCCGCCGCAACAGCACATCTTTGCGCCACTACCGCCTGCTCCCCAAATTTCAATTACTGCTGTACCATCTGCTGGAGCAACCCAACAAATACCAGTGTGAAAGTTAGTGTAGTTGTTCGATGGCGCATACACCCAGATTTGACCTTGTTCTAAGTTCGATTCATCAGATGCAATAAAATCAAGTCTTGTTTTTAATAAATTTTTAAGTGTCGCCATGATTAATCCTTTATAAACCTTATTCTAATGGCTCCGTCACCGCCTGCTCTCGCATGATCTCTAACGCCTGGACATGGAAAAGGTCCCATTCCTGGATGGCCAACTGCCATATGTCTTGAACAACCTTCGTTATCATAACATCCACAGCCTTTACCACTTGACCAACAGTATGCCCACGGAAGTCCTCTATCCGGAGTTCTTGATAACGCATTAGTAGCATAAATTTGTTGTGCTGGTCCTTGTCCTGACCATTGGGCAAACCCGTTATTGTTTTCAGTACTAAAGTTAACTACGCCGCCATCTTCAGCAAACTGTCCTGGAGGAACAGCTAAATGCCATTGGAAAAAACATGGACAACTTGGATGACATCCAAAGAAACTTACACATGAAAAGAAGTTACCTTTGTTAACATCGCCGCCATAACCGCAAGCGATCCAATCATCGGGTCTTTTATTACATACAATACCACAGTGTGTGTTATTTGTTTTTGTTACACAGAAATTGCTTGCTCTAAAACAGCAATAACCCGATGGTGTTGTTGAACAAATACTTGTACCACCACGTCCGCCTTGAGCGCACATACAACCGGCACCGCCGCCGTTGCCTCTCCAACATAAACATGTTGCTTCAGAACATCCTCTAAAACATAATTCGTTTGCGTTACCACAGCTTTTGCCTACGTATCCACAAAGATAACAGCCCGCATCCATTTGGATTGTTTTCTTAGAATATGCTCCCGGGTTACCTGGAAGTCCAAATCCGCAACAACACATCTTTGCGCCACTACCGCCAGCTCCCCAAATCTCAATTACTGCTGTTCCGTTGGCAGGGGCTACCCAACATACTCCTTGACAGAAATTGTTGTAATCTGTTCCAGGCGTATACGAATAAATTTCACCTCTTTCAAGGTTCTCTTCGTCTCCATACAAAGCCTGATCTTTTGAGCTCAATAGTGCTTTTAGTGTTGCCATTTATAACTTCCTCGTTCGATTATCTTACGATCCAGCAATTACCCAACCGTAATTTGATCCAGTGTACGTAAGTGTAATAACTGATCCACTAACGTTAATAACTAAATCTTCTGTTAATCCGTTAATCTTGGACAAGTTACGTGCGACTGTTAGGTTGTTTGTTGCCATCGCATTACCGATGTCTATAATTTGTATTGTGTCATTTTGAAGCAACGTTCCGTTAGCAGGTAATGTAATTATAAACCCTGCTGTTGAAGTATCTGCTAAGATCCTATCATTGACGCTTGCGTTAAATGCTGATGAAACCTCCCGAATAATTGCTCCGGCTGTTCCTGTTGTTGTTATGTATCTTCCCATTGATATCCCCTGATGCTAGTATTTATACACTTGATGTCTCAATCCCCATCGCTACTGCGCTAACATTAGCAGATGATGAGTAAACTACAAGTATTTTTCCGGCGTCCATAACTATACCAGTTCGTTCAAGTACGCCTTTTCCAAAAAGCTCTGTGTCAAATTCAATCCATTCAGCGTTTGTAGGAGTCGCTGTTGCGGCTATTGCTACTCTCACTTGCGTTGCTTGGTTTCCTCTATTACACAGAGATAAACTTACCACAGTAAAAGTGTCAACTGGCACAGTATAAACTGATGTCAATGTTGCTGACGCTAAATCTGCGGCTCCTAATCTTCCGTTTGCCATTTATTTTTCTCCGTTATCCATGCATAAACATGTTCATTGCTATAGGTACACCTTTAACACCTTTAGTAAAGTTCATTTTGGATGTAACTTCAATTTCTAATCCATTTGTAGTAGTAATGTAGTTATCAGCTATAAAAACTTGTCCTGCGGTAAGTGTATTTACGTTTAAAGTTGATGATCCTGAACCAATTTGGGAACTAATATATGCTTTAATTGCCCTCTGTGTTGGTACAACATTGTCTGAATTTTGTGTAAAGAATGGATCTGTACTAAATTCGCTAATGGCTGCACCACCGGTTCCTAACGCAACTGATCCTAACTGTAGTGATTGTAGACCAGCAATATTAAATGCGTCTGCGTTCAGTGTTGCTGTACCAGTTGCCTGTTCAACTGTAAACAAGTCACCAACTCTAAAGTTACCGTCTTGGTCAGTTGATGTAAAGAACACTCTTCCGCCACCTTGTTCATGCGTCTCTTGTGCCGGAACTGGATCTTGTAATGGCGTATTCGGATAGTTAGTTGTTGTAAAGTTACCAGTACCGATATCTAAGAAATCGTGTCCTGTTAATCTACACTGACTATATCTAATTCTAACTTCAAATGTGTCTCCGTGTATCGGAGCATCGCTAATTTCTACTGCCGGACTTAACTGTAATCTAGCACTATAAGGACTGCTTATTGTTAAGTCATTTAGTTCTGTGCCTAAAATTTGTGTAACTGTAACAAGTTTAAAGTACTGTCCAGGCAATGTGTTAAACTCAACATTTGATCCTGCTATCGGAACTGATGTTAAGTTATTAACATTTACATACGATCCTGCTTGGAAGTAATTACCAAAGCCGTTACCAGTAATCGTAACTGTAGCAACATCGAATCCTGTTCCTCTATTTGAGTAACCTGGATTTCCTAATGCTCCATTTCCGATTCTAACTTGTACTGGTGCTTCAAAAACGTTTGTAGCATCAGTAATTGTAACTGTTGGAAGACTTCCGGAATCATATCCTGAACCTGGATCAATCATTCTAATTTCAATAATTTTTCCATCTTCAACTTTAGCTCTTGCTTCTGCTCGAGCACCGGCTCTTAACAAAATATTTGAGCCTGTGGATTTAACTAATAAAAACTTAGCATCATAATTAATTCTTGTTAGCACTGGTTTTCTATCAGGACTAGCAATCGCTAAACCTGCTTCAGTAGTCCATGTTAGGCCGTACTTCGAATGATAGTAAGTAGTGGTACCGTCAACTACTATAAAGTTACCTTGTCCGTAACTAATATATCTTGTTGCTGTGCCTCCTGGTAACACAGTTCCTGCTATTAATAAATCTGAAGCTAAGTCTGTACATGTAAATGTAATACCTGTATCACTAACTGCTGTAAATCTTCCGTTGCCGTATGCTAAGTCTGTAAATGTAGGTCCTACTGCTCCTTGAATAGTTAATCCGATCCATGTAATACCATCTTGACTCTTTGATGCTGTACCGCTTGCTGAAACTGCTACAAAGTATCCCATTCCATACGCAATCGATTTCCAATTTGTATCTGTGCCAATAGTTCCTCCAGCGTTAGCCCAAGTTATACCATCATTTGAAACACAAGGAATATTGCTATCTGATCTTACAGCAACAAATTTTCCTGCTCCGTAAGCAATTGATTCGTATGCTCCTGATTGAGGAGTTGTTGACGCTGTCCATGTTGCTCCGCCATCATCACTATATGCCGCGGCATTTGAGCCTGTTGCTAGTGCTACAAAACGTACAGTACCCGTTTCAATCGTTCCTTCTAGCCCTGCTGTAATTGCTTGCCAATCTGCACTACTAGGTAGCGTAGTAGTTGTCCAAGTATTACTTGCGTTTAAGTAAAACGCATCGGTGCCACTGCCAGCAGTAACGCCAACTGTTGTTCCACCTGTGCCTTGCCCTACAAAACTAAATGTATCAATAATATTAAAATCAGGATCAGCATCTCTTACATTAGTAACTGTAATTACTAGATCGTTTGCCGGACTTAATCCGCCAAATACTGTTCCTGCTATTGTGAATGTATCGTTTACAGCATATCCTGTGCCGCCGGCTGTCATTGTAACATAATACTTAAACCCGTACATGATAATATCAAATGTAGCATTTCCGTCTCCTTCTGACGCAAACGTTTGACTTGATGAAACTTTAGTAGGATGGAAGAAAGCCGCATCCATGTTTGGTGTATTAGTAGTATTGCTTATTGTATGAGTTGGTGCCGCAACTTGAATTCTAGGTTCAATCAAATATAAACTTGACGGATCTGGAGCAACAATAGTTGTTCCTGGAACAGCATGATCCCATCCTGCTGTACTATCTTCTTTATAGATGTTAGCAATTTTTGAACCAGCGTTATAAGCATTAATAATACCAGTTTGGCCGGCGCCTAGGCCTGATTGTATATAAATTCTTGCTCCAACATAGTCGGCGTTTTGAGCACTATCTGTAGCTGATATTGTAATACTATTAGTAGTACCGCCCTGGGCTACGTTTTCAACTAGTAAATATTCACTACCACCAAATGTACCCGAACTATCATTTAAATCTAACATTCTAATTTGGAACACAGCATCGTCTCTGCGTTCATCATCAACAGTTACTACAGAAGCACCTGCTCCATTAAACTGGAAAGCTGCACTATCGTACTCGCTACCTGCGTTTTGATATTCAATACGCCAAATTTTATTAGTTCCGTCTGTTGCTACTCTACCGGCAGCCTCTAATGACTTGTTATTAACAGTTCCTGTTACCGGGGTTTCAGTTGCGTCAACGCCTTCAGACACTGTACCATATGTACCATATGAACTGTTACCGTTAGTAGCACGAATCTTACCGCCGTTCTCTGCCAAGTAACCAATATGTCCGTAGTATGAGAACACTGAAACAAGTTCCGTTCTACCTAAGTTAGTACACCATACACCAATACCATCACTTAGTACTTGTGTAAAGTCGTTAGCAACAATACTATCGTTGCCGCCTGCGTGTAAGTCACCGTCAATTTTACAACCAACACAAGCAGTACCAAACGTTGTTACGTTTTGTACATAACAAGATTTATTTGTAATCCAAACTCTTTCATCTGCTGTTCCCCAGCCCGGATCCAAAGAAACATAAGCGCCGGCAGTTGGTCGTTTTGTACCATAACTGTTTGCAACTCCTAGTGTTCCAGTCAACCCTTGGATGGTCATGTTTCTAACACCTGTACCATTTCTTACTAGATACATGTTTTCTGCTGTACTTCCACGTACACTATTAACATATAAATGTGCCGCCTCAAGTGTTCTATAATTTCCTGTGAAGAATAAATCATAATAGAAAGCATCAATATAAGTTCTAATGTCTCTTGCGCATGCCGCTGTGTCATATACATATGAAGGATACGTATTAGTAATATACTGTAGTGTTTCAGCAACAGCAAATTCTTTATTTTTATATAAGAGTGTTGCGGCTGCCAACCTATCGTAGTCATCAACTGTATTATTCTGTCCTGCTAATGTAGGAGCACTACCGTTACTGTTTAAGTAAAAATCAATATAATCAATAGCGTTATCTAATAACCCTTGAACTAACGTTCCTTCAGTTGCTGTAGCAAATGGTCTTTCTATTACTTGTGCCACACCTGATTGTAGTTCTGTTACATCTGTCCCAGCAACTACATCATTAAGCAAAGTTTTCAAAAATGCCAACGCCGCTAAACTGTATGTTACGTCACTGCTGGCAACTAAACTGCCTGCTGGTCGTATATTAGTTGAACGTAACTCGTCTCCAACAACTGCAGTTTCAACTGGTACTTTAATTGGAAGTACTTCGTAGAATACACCAGTTTTTACTAGTATAGTTCTCTGAGGTTTCACTGCCGCCGGAATACCGCCCGACGATCCTGCTGTAATAGCATCTGTAATAACTGGTAATAAACTAGTAACTTCTGTTGAAGCAGTTGCTTCTGCTGTATAAGTTAAATCAATTGTTTGTAATGTTGGATTAGCAACACCGTTTGTTGTTTGATAGTTAACTGCTGGACCGGCATTCAAGAATACTGCTTGTTTTAGCACATCATTAATTGCGTAATTAATTGCCGCTACTGTTTCAGCTTCTTGTCCTAGTACATAAAAGTTTCCTGGACTTGTAACATAAGCAAGAGCTGATTCTCTTGACTTAACATTACCACCGTGACTAAAGTCAAATGCCAACGCATCAAGTATTAAACCAATATCTCTTTTACACTTTGCCGCATCATACGTAAACGATCCAGTAAACGGAGCAATAGTATTTGCTATTTGATAATCAATCCATTCTTTAGTTTCGTCTTGAACGAATTGCCTATTCATTTTTAATAAGTGTTTAGCGTCTGGACTTCTAGTACCTTTTTCAATTTGTTCTGATGCGTATCGCACTGTTCTAAAAGGTCTATCTGAAGTTATACCGTAATTTGGTGCTGGATTATCAACACCATCTAGTCCAACATAATAAAGTTGATCTACCTCACCCCAATACTTCCATTCCGGAACACCAGTTGCGCTTACAACTAATGTTTGTCCAGCATCGCCTGCCGCAAGTCTTGTTGGTCCTGCCCCACTATATACAACTAAATCACCTGTTGTTGTTAGCACATTGTTCTCATCGCCGGAGGCCATTAAGTTCCAATATGTTCCGTTTATATCTTGATCTGGTCTACTGTCTAGCGAACCTTGTGATAGAGAACTGTCGCTGTCTTCTTGTGAATGATGTGTAAGAACACAGACGTAACTACTGTTTCCGTAACGTACTACATCACCTAATACATAGTCATAATCATCTTGCCAAGCGCCTTGCCAACGGAAGCCACTGTTTAATCTTTCCCAATAATTTGTATTCGGTGCTTTGGCTGCCACTGTAGCAGTCATTGAACCCGAGTCAGTTGGTACTTCAAATAGCGCACCGCCTTGCTCTGCGCTGATTGTAAATTCTGTTGCGCTTGGAATAGAGTGAACATAGTATGTTACACCTACTTGAACACCACCGAATGCTGTTCCTGTAAAGTTAACTGCCATTTCAACAGCCATGTCAGCTGTTGTCGAACATGTAAATCTATCATCAGCTGATGATGTAGCTGTAACTGTTGTCGGTAAAGAAGGGCTATCAGCTATTGCTAGATATGTGTAACCATTAATTCTAACAACGTCACCGACTTTATAACTAGTTCCAATGGACCAATCATTCTGTAGTTTAAAACCTGTCTGATATAAATCCCAGTTTGTGCCGCCGTTAGTTGGATCGGTTGGCTTAACTCCTGAATGATTTGTTACAGCAATATAAGCGTAACCGCCATAAGTGATAATGTCACCGGGTTGATAAACTGTTGAAACATTCCAACTGTTATCAAACTCAAAACCTTCAACAAATTGTGCCCAATAACCCGAATCTTCGTCTTGTTCAAATGTTCTTGTGTTATCTGATAAATGCTTCGCTAAACAAATCCAAAGACCGGCACCGTACTTTACAACATCATTAACTTTGTAATTGATGTTATCGTCGTCCCAATCTTCTTTGTATTCAATTCCTTGATTAAAGTAATCCCATTTACTTTGATCAGCTTCTAATCCCGCGGCAAAATCTGCGCCTGCTGTGTGGCCTTCATTACAAATATAAAGTGTGCCGCCAAACTTTACAACATCATTAATTTTATATCTTGTAGTGGGAGCCCAATCTGTTTTCCAATCAAAGCCTTCTGTATATAAATCCCATTTAACTAAATCTTCAGTAACTCCAGGAGTTACTAAGCCTAGCCCTTCAAGTCCAAATGTAGCATTTGCTGATGAAGTATGACCTTGGTTAGCAAGATAGATGTTACCACCATACTTTACAGTGTCATTGGTCTTGTATCTATAATTTGGTTGCCATGCTCCTTGCCAATCAAATGACTCAGCAAATAAATCCCATTTTGAAAGGGTACTATCCTGGCCTGCTATAACATAATCAACTTCAAGACCTAATGTATCAGTTGCCGCTGAGGTGTGTCCAATTAGACAAAGATAAACATTTCCGCCGTATTTTACTAAATCATTTACATAGTAAATGACGTTGTTATCCCAGTCGCCGCGCCAGCTTTGACCATCGCCCATTAAGTTCCATTTTGGTGGAACAAAGTCAGCATCTATGTTAAAATCTGGGTCTGATGTATGGCTGATTGTACATACAAATACTTTACCGTTTACACGTACTACATCATCTTTGACGTAAGCCGTGCTGGGGCTCCAAGTGCCTTTCCAAATAAATTTAATTCTTCCTAATCTAAACTCAGCCATGTAATACTCCGATTATCTTTGAAGTTACTGTATTTATACCTATTGTTAATATGCTCATTTTAACCTACACCTCTAATATCAACATCGTCATTTACTCCGCCGCTAAAGCTATCACAGAAGAACGAATGGGCCAGTAACATCCCATCAATTCCGGCTGTAATATTTGCTACTGTGGTTATGTTTACTTCAGTATCAAGCACACTACGTATCTTATTCGGGCCGCCTAATGCTACTGTACCTGATACAATAGTACCAGTACTAGCGTTCGAACCACCCCCTGAAATTCTTCTTTCAATAAATGATTTAATCGCTCTCTGTGTCGGAACAACATTATTAGAGTCAGCTGCAAATGTAGTATCTGTACTAAACTCTCTAATTACTACTCCTGTTCCTCCTACCTGAATTCCACCCAACGAAAGCTCAGTTAAGCCTCCAAGATCAAACTGATCAGCACTAATAGTAACAACACCAGTTGCCTGCTCAACAGCAAATAATTCACCAACTCTAAAGTTACCATCTTGGTCTGATGAAGCGTAGAATACTCTACCTCCGCCTAAGAAATTAACCTCTTGGAAGGGTGCTAAGTTGGTCAAATTAGTATTTGGATAGTTAGTTTCAACAAAATTACCTGTTCCAATTTCTAAGAAATCGTGTCCTGTTAATCGTACTTGAGAATAATTTTCTCTAATTTCAATGCTTAATCCGTGATCTGGTCCTGTATCTCTTGTAAATTCTGGACTTACTGTAATATCAGCGGCGAACACTAACGGACTGCCCGATGAAGAAGAATTTTTAATTGTTAACACTTTATAAACTTCTTCGGCAGTACCATCATTAGCTCTTGCTGTGTTTACACCGTTCAACGCACTGTAAAATTGTCCACCTGCTCCTAACGCTTGTGTTACCGCTAGAGGATAATTTGCTCTGGCTTTCCAAGTAACGCCGTCGGCTGACGAAGCAAGATTATTACTAGTTGTACTAGCCGCTAAGAATCTGTTATTACTAAACACTAGCCTGTCCCAATCAGCAGTTGAAGGCAGTGTTCCTGCTACCCACGTTGCTCCATTATCGTCTGATACGTAAGCAACATTAGTATTTGATCCAGTAACAACAAACTTGTTGCCGCCGAACACAATTCTTTTCCATGCTCCTGATGCTGGTAGTTGAAATGCGGTCCAGCTAACACCATTACTACTAGTAACAAATGTGTCACTGCCGTCTTTAATTGCGATAAATGTTGAGTTACCAAATGCTACACTTGACCAGTTGCCTGTTGAACCTAAGTCTGCTGAGGCCCATGTAAGGCCGTCATCTAGACTGTAAGAAGCATTTGAAACTCCTGAGCCAACAGCAACAAATGTTCCTGAACCAAATGCAATATCTTTGTAATTAGCATAAGGAACATCTATACTAGTCCATGTTATACCGTCAGTTCCGTATGCTCCAGTATCTGATCCATCTGCTAGACATACAAAGTTATTGGTACCGTATTCAATAGTATTCCAGTCTGATATCGCCGGTAATGTGTTTCCTGATGGAAGCCAATTTAATCCGTTAGTACCATAAATTGTACTTTGATTTGGACCAACAGCAACATATCTGTTATTTCCAAACGCTATATCGTCAAATGTGTCTACTGTAATATGTGTGTCTGAAGTCCATACAATTCTATCAAGAACAAGATTTGATCCTGTGCGAGGAAGTCTTGTTAAATTAGTTGCTCTAATTTCTTTGCCTAAAGGAAAAATATCAGCAAATCCGTCGCCAGTAACTGTTACTTTTGTTGTTGATGATTTATACCCTGTTCCTCTATTTGTAAATGATGGATTTGCCAACACACCATTTCCCATTCTTAAATCAAAGACAGGCAATTCAGTAATATTAGGATCTGTAAAAGTAAGTGTCGGTGCTGTTGTTCCGTAACCTGAACCAGGCTCCCAGATTTTAAAATTATTTAATTGACTTCCTAAAATTACAACACGGCCTCTTGTTCTAACACCTGTTTGAATAGTCGTTATATTTTGAGTTGAACCGTCTCCAAACACATACCATTTACCATCGTCATAAAACGATCCTGTTGTTTGTTCTTCGGTACTTCCTACACTTAATGCTGTCCAGTAAAAGCCACCATCACTAAAAGCAATACGACCGTCTGCGCCGCCTTCGGCACTAAATGCTATAAACATACCTTGAGCATATTTAATTCTAGCAAAGTTTGCGTCGAATGGCATCTCTGTTACATACCAGTTTGTTCCATTGAAACTGTATGCTACTGCTTCTCTATCACTTGACACAGCAACAAATCTTCCATTGCCGTATGTAATATCACTCCACAGTGGTTGTGATGAATCTTGGAAACCTGGAATAGTTGCTGTGGTCCATGTTAGATTAACATCGTCAGCTACTGCGACTGTATTTGTATCACTTGCTATAGCAACAAACTTGCCGCCGCCGTGTGCTAGTCCTACCCACGATGCGCTAGTCGGTAGTGTAGTTGATGCCCAGTTCAATGCTCCGTCTGTACTGTACATTGCGCCAGTACCAGAATCTTCTACTGCTACCCATTTGCTATTACCAAATGCCAAACCTATGTGTTGGCCGCTTGGTTTTGCCTGAGAGTTCCATGTTATTGCGTCTGATGAAATTGCTAACTGGTTACTGTTACCTATTGCTACATACTGTCCGTCAGCAAATACTAACCGTTGTGGTGACCAAGATCCTGATATAGTTTGTTCGTTCCAAGATGTGCCGTCCCATACTGTTATTAGTCTATTGGATCCTATCGCTACTAAAGTGTCAGCGCCTGAAGCAGAATCACGCCACGGTGCTGAACCCGTTGTAATTGTTGTGCCAACAGTTGTTGTTGGCGGAGTAAATGTTACTCTAGGTTCGATTCTATAAACTGTACTAGGAGTTAGTACTACTTCAATTGGAGTTCCATCGTTGATGTGTCCCCATCCTGCCTCATCAGTTATTTCATTTGCTACTGTAATCACTTTTGTAGCCAATGTATAACCTGTAATATACCCATATTGTCCGACGCCTGTTCCTGAGGTAATAATAATTCTACAACCTTCATAAACACTTAAATCATTATCATCACTCTGAGCAATAGTGATACTAAAGGCATCGCCACCTTGGGCGTTGTTACCAACATTAATTAAACCTTGTCCGCCAAGAATTCCTGTTGAGTCTTGGGGATTTCTTAATCTAAGATTAAAAAGTCCGCCATCTCTAGTTTCGTCACCTACTACTAGTGCTCCGCTACCACTTCCTAGAATGCTAAAAGTACCACTAGTATAATTTTCACCAGCGTGTTCGTATTCCATTCTAAGAATTTCGTTACCTGATTCACCAACAAACGCACTGAGCACCTTTGCTTCTTGGTTTCTATTATCTAAGATTCCCGATATTGGAGATTCGTCTACATTAACGCCCTCTGCTACACATCCATAGTCACCATATGATGAGTTACCATTAGTAGCACGAATCTTACCTCCATTTTCTGATAGGTAACCTATATGAGCGTAATATGAAAACACACTAACAAGCTCTGTCAAGCCGTTATTAGTACACCATACACCGATACCATCTGAACAAATTTGAGTAAAGTCGTTAGCAACAATAGATCTATTGCCGCCATCATGTAACGAACCGTCAATTTTACAACCAACACATCCAAAACCAAATGTTGTTACGTTTTGTACATAACAAGATTTATTTGTAATCCAAACTTGACTATCGCTTGGGCCTGTGCCCGGATCAAGTGACACATACGAGCCGCCAGTTGGTCTTCTAGTTAAGTATTCGTTAATATCGCCAAGCGTTCCGACCTTGCCTCTCAAAGTCATGTTTCTAATACCTGTACCATTATTAACATGGAACATGTCTGTAGCTCTGAAGTCCAAAGGATCTGGAAGTGTTTTAGGATTAGTTGCTGGATCTTCTGATAACAAAGGATCGTAAAGAGGATTAGGTTTTGTATTAGTTGGATCTATCAATGGTTCAATGACCGTGCTTCTCAGTTCTTCACCAACAACTGCTACATCTCTTGGAACTTTAATTGGCAACTTCTCAGCATATACACCTGCTTTAATGAATATAGTTGCCGGAGCTCTGTTAGTTGGATCTTGAGCAATATAATCAGCTGCATATCTTACTGTTTTGAAAGGAGTTTCTAAAGTATCGCCGGTTGTTGCGCTGTCAACTCCATCGGTTCCTACATAATATACTTTAGGTCCTTCATTAAGTGTTGACCAATCTGGTTCACCATCTGAATTAATTTGTACAACTTGACCAGTTGTTCCAATAGGAACACGCTTTGCTCCGATACTAGAACCGTCTTCGGTCAGTCCGTAAGTTTTTATATCACCTTTATAACGAAGTTTGTTTCCTCTATCGCCGACAATTAAGATATTCCAATAAAATTCATCATAATCATTGTCAGGCCTTTTATTTAGATCTGATGTGTGTTGCTTAATACATCTAAACGTGACACCATCAAATACAATTACATCGCCAATACCATAATTTGTTGCTATTAGCCACTCTTTTCTATAGTATTCTCCAGGAATAACTAATTCCCAGTCTAGAGGATTGTTGTTAGGATCACTATTGTTATCAGCTATTGCTACATATACTTGACCATTCCGTCTAACAACATCACCTACTTTATAGTTGTTACCAACATTCCAGTCGCCATCTTCTACTAGTCTATAACCGGTGTTCAGCAGTTTCCATGAAGCAATAGTACTATCACTGCTTTGAAGACTTGGAACTTCATTAATATTATTTCTTAATGCTGTATAAATGTATCCGCCATATCTAACAATATCGCCTTGTTGGTAACCTGTTCCAGCATCCCAATCAGCCTCTTCAAATTCTAATCCAGGTAACCATATGTTCCAATCAAGTGACGTATCAAATGTATCTGTTGACGTGTGTCCTCTCAAGGCGATCCATAAACTTGCTCCATACTTAACAAGATCTCTGGTTTTGTATCTTGTTCCTGCGACTGGATTCGGTAGTGCTAACGGATCTGCCGGCAGCCAATTACCAGTGTAGTTAATATTGTCAAGTAATACTTCCCAGTTTGCCTGATTGTCTTCTAATCCAGCGGCAAAGGTATCTGCAGAATTGTGTCCTGAGATACATCTATAAGTAATTCCGCCGTATTTAACAATATCGTTTTCGTTATATTTTGTTTCAATGTTCCATTGATTGCGCCAAGCATCACTCTTTGCTACAATTTCCCAAGATATTTGATTCTGTTCAAGTCCATTGCTTGCTGTAGCACTAGTATGGGCAACAATAGTTCTATAAAGAATACCGCCATAGATAACTATGTCTCCAACACTATAAAATACTTGTGGTGCCCAAACACCTTTCCACATATCTTGAAAAGAATGAATGCTCCAATTAGAAATATCACTTTCTAATCTTGTTGATGATGTATGTTGGGTAGTACAGAGGTAAACAATACCATTATATTTTACAATATTACCTAAGTTATATCCGGTTAATGCTGTCCAGGCACCTTTCCAGGTACGCCCGTCAATAGTTAACTTCCAGTACGGATCAGGAGTAGGAGGAATTGTAGTATTATCTTCGTTTAATAAGTCCGTATAGAAGTATGCTCTAGACGTATGCTTATCAAGACATGTATATACCTTGCCGTCATACTCGATCATATCATCTTTGGCGTAATCTTTATCGGCGATCCATTCTCCGGTCCACCTAAACCTAATTCGACTTAATGTAAATTCACCCATCTTAGTTCCTGTCTTGTTTTATGTACATATTTATAGCCCTGTAGGATAGTCGTATCCTTCGTTGACTCTTAATGTCAAGTTACCTTCATCGTCAATATAATAAAATACCGGACGGGCATCCCATCTGTACTGTTCATACTTTAAATTTTTATAAGCCAACTCGTGGTTGACGTCTCTGCCTTCAAAAAAGTCTACGCCTGCTTCAAAATCTTCGTAGTTATCTTCTGGTAGTCCCGATTCGTTAATTGTAACCGATTCGTTTGGAAGCATTTGATCAATTCTTACAAAAAATAAATCCCCATCTTCGTCTCTTCTAATACCATAGAAGTATCTTGGAACACCTTCTCCTAGAATATCTCCTGTACTAAAAGCACCTACATATGAATTTCCGGCCATAAACTATCTCCTATACAATCTCAACATAACTTGATATAACATCGGCGCCGCCTTCTGTATCACAAGTAACTGTTAATATATTATTTTCTGCCAATACTAGTTTCTCTCCGCCATTGACTACTCTTAAACTTTGTCCTACTGGTATTACTACGTCTTTAATATAGTATCCTTGAGAGCTGGATGAGTCAGCAAGTTGAACACTTGCTTTAACTACATGGTCAACTACATTACAGATACTTAAACCAATTACAGTAATTCTACTAGTGGCAGTACTATCTGCTATGGTAGTTGATGTACTTCCTAAACCATTAATAACTTTATTTCTAAAAAATGTTGCCATATCTCTCTATCCAAAAATTAGTGCATTTCTAATTGACAGGTCTTCTGCCTCTGTAACTGTAACACCGCCGCCAGCGCCTGCTACAGATATCCATTGCGTTCCATTATAGATTTCAACACGATTATCTGTTGTGTTAAAACGTATCATTCCAAGCTCTGATATAGCACCTCTTTCAAAGTTTGCTCCTGTTGGAATTACAAAACCGTTAGTACCGTCAATTTTGAAGTAGCCGTTAGTACCAGTTTGTGTGAATCTTGTGACACTATCTACTACAGTATTAGTTATCGTATTATCTTTGAAAGCAAAATTTCCTAATACTGTGCTTCCTGTACCATTAGGAGCGAATATTAAGTCTTGATTTGTTGTAATTGTGCTAATAGTATTGCCGTCAACTTCAATATCGTCAACATTTAACAAATTAGCTGTTAGTTGTTGTTGATCTAATGTTGCAGCCAATACTCCGTCAACATAAAATCGTATAATATTATCGTTTGTACCAGGATTTAATTCAGCAGTGATATATGTGTTTTGATCTAAGTCGTATACTCCATCTAATCTTCGCCATTGTGATCCATCATACCCTTCGTATCCGTTGAAGGTAGTATTGAATCTGATCATACCTGCTTGTCCGGTCGGACGTTGAAGTGTAGTTCCGCTTGGTAAGACTATACTTGAAGTGCTATCAACAACTACATTTCCGGTTCCGTTTGGTTGAAGTACTAAATCACTACTTCCTGTTGTACTAATGATGTTGTTATCTACTAAGATTTGCTCTAATTCAATTTTACCAGTACCGTTAGCACTTAATACAATTGATCCTGAGGTATTTTCAATCAAGTTACCATGTATTGCTAGGTTAGCAGTCTCAAATCTGTCTGCTGTAACAGTTCCTGATGCTGTTAGATCAACTAAAGAAGTATCTCCAATTACTTCAAGAGTCTGTTCAACTTTTAAATCGTTAGTTGGAATTAATATTTTGCCTGTACCAACAGCAGATAGTTGTAGATCTTGATTAGTAACTGTTGTTGAAATATAATTTGTTTCAACCCTAATATTAGAAAACTGAGCAAATCCATCAATGGTAGTATCACCATTAATGATAACATCGCCGTTAATTGTTGTTTGGCCTGTCTGGGTAGTTGTTCCAGTGTGTGTTAATACACCAGTAACTGTAGTGTCAGTAAGAGTTGTTATGCCACTAACATCTAAATTATTATCAATTTGTACATCGTTATCTGGAATAAGTACTTCGCCTGTGCCGTTTGCTCTTAATTCTAGGTTACTGTTGCTTAATGTAGTGGTTATTAAGTTTCCAGCAATTTCAATATCACCATTATTAATAACATCTGCTTGTAAATCATCTTCGACAGTGATACCGGAAGCAGTAATATTACCACCAATGACCAAGTTTTGTGTAATAGTTACATCGTTATTAGGTACAATTACTTGTCCTGTGCCTGCGGCACGTAATTCTAAGTCAGTGTTCGTAGTTGTTGTTGTAATAAAGTTGGTATTAATTTGAATCTCTTCAAACTGTGCTTTATCGTTAACAATTAATTCGCCGTTGAGTGTTGTGCTACCACTATTTTGTGTATAGTTTCCATTATGATTTAAAGGACCATTTAATGCTAGGCTACTTGTTACTAAGTTGTTTACTGTTAGTGTGTTATCAACAATTATATCATTAGTAACATTTAAATCATTATCAGGAATAAGAACTTCGCCGGTGCCGTTAGCTCTTAATTCTAAATCACTATCACTGTTAACAGTTCTAATTACATTATTATCAAGTTCAATATTGCCGTTGGATATAACCGGTGCGCTTAATACGCCTGTGATGTTAATGTCACTAGCACTAATATCTCCAGTTACTGTTAAGTTGTTTCCAAATTCTACGTCATTATTAGGAACAACTACTTGACCAGTTCCGTTAGCACGTAACTCTAAATTACTATTTGATGTTTTTGTAGTAATATAATTTGTTTCAATTAACAAATCAGGTAAATCAATATAACCGCTTGTGGTAAAGTCACCTGTTTGATTAAAGAAACCTGTTAAGTTATAAGTTCCAGTATGATTAGTAGTTCCAGTATGTGTTAATGTACCTGTGATTGTAGTATCTTGTAAATCAGTTATGCCATTTACAGTTAGATCGTTATCGATCTGTACATTATTTTCTGGAACATAAATTTCTCCAGTTCCACTAGCACGTAGTTCTAAATTACTATTAGAAATAGTTGTTGTTACAACATTATTTTCAATTAAAATGTCGCCGCTGTCAAACGCAGGAGCAATAATACTTCCTGTAACACTTAGATTAGCAGTAATAATACTTCCGTTAACAGTCAAGTTGTTGCTAATTTCTACATCACTAGTTGGAAATAAAACTTTACCTGTGCCTGCGGCACGTAACTCTAAATCACTATTTGATTCAGTTGTTGAAATGTAGTTTGTATCAATCCTAATATTGTCAAGTTGTAGATGACCGTTAACATCGATGCTTTCAGTAACTGCTAGAGCTCCTGTTTGAACAACATTACCTGTAATAGTAGTGTTGCCTACAACATTAAGTGTACCTGTAATATCAGTTGTAGTTAATGTAGTGTCGCCAGCAACTTGTAAATTACTATCAAGCACAACATTTGAACTGTCAAGTACAATGTTTCCTGTTCCTTGCGTTCTTATTACTATACTGTCGTTGGATACTATGTTTTCAATTACATTTCCATGTAATTTAAGTGAAGTGGTTAAAAATTCTCCTGAAGTAACAGTATTTGTATTTGTAATAGTTGGTAAAGTTGATGTTCCTAGTACAGTTAAGTTCTCATCAAACACTACATCATTAGTTGGTATTGAAATAATACCAGTACCCGATGCTTCTAATTCTAGATCAGCATTACTTTCAGTTGAACGTATTTTGTTTCCTACTATTTCAATAGCATCTAGTTTAAGATCACCTGCTGAGAATTCACCATCAACTTGTAAGTTTCCTGTTTGAACAACACTACCAGTAATAGTTTGATCACCAGTTTGTGTTAGTGTTCCGTTTATTGTAGTATCTTGTAGTGTAGTATCACCCTGTACTGTAACAGTTTGACTAGCAACAACATCATTATTTTCAATATTAATAGATCCGTTGCCTGCCGCTTCAAGATCTAAATTACTATTTGAATCAAGTGTTCTAATTCTATTGTTATCAATTTCTATATTATCTGTAAACAGTCTCGAAACATAAACATCTTTCCATTGATTAGTTGGAGAACCTAAATTAAAGTTATCGTCAATGCTTGGAATAATGTCTGAGTCAACTTTAGCACTTAACACAATGTCACCAACAAGTACTAAGTTGCCACCAATGTTTGCGTCTTGTGTAATATT
>Ga0209630_10001346_pt1 | contig 26434 bp, 20 predicted proteins | sample COG_01_FD_184745 | JGI IMG/M metagenome (GOLD analysis project Ga0209630, IMG submission 184745) | Pelagic Microbial community sample from North Sea - COGITO 998_met_01 (SPAdes) (version 2) | ecosystem: Environmental > Aquatic > Marine > Neritic zone/Coastal water | place: Helgoland, sampling... | reverse complement strand
GATACATTTTCGTTTACAGATGTTGATAACAATATTATTACTGAAAAAGATTTCGAAGATAAAATACTCATCGTAAATTTTATTTCAGGTAAATGTCCAAACGATAGTTTAATTGTTTGCCCGATTAATTTTATGGAGTTCAAGAGATATGTTTATGATGATTTTGTAAATGACATTGATTTTGATGACGTCAGGATACTATCGCACATGGTAAATAGTAATGATACCGTTGCAGATATGCACTTAATGTATAAACATCATGAAATAAAGGGAGATAAATGGATTTTTGTAAAAGGTATGGAAAATGCTTTTTTCGACATGGAGTTGGGCAAAGGCAATCCTTGGCTAAAGAAAGACCCGTTTTATGGTAATGACAAAGAAGCTTATATAATTACGCTATTATTAGATAAAGAACTACACGTTAGAGGGAAGTACGTAACTGCTCTTAGTCCAGATATTACCAGAATTTCGAAGGAAATTGTACTTTTGTTAAGAGAAGAATACCTTAAAAAGAATGATTAAAGGATCGTTATATACTCTATTAATTTCATTATTTTTCATTTCCTGCAAAGAAGAGGATAAATTGCCTATTTGGGGGCAAAAGGAATTTATCGAAGGAATTGATACGGACACGATTTATCATACTGTTTCTTATTGGAATTTTACCAATCAAGACGGTAAATTAATTTCCAAAGAAGATTATGACGGGAAAGTATATGTAGCAAATTTCTTTTTTACCAGATGTCCCGGTATTTGTCCTGTATTAACGAAAAACATCACGAAAGTTCAGGCAGCAACCAAAGAACTGAATATTTCATTTCTAACACATACCGTAGATCCAAAAACGGACACTGTAGGAAGGCTGAAGTGGTATTGTGAAAACAAAAAAATTGATAATTCTAATTGGAATTTTGTAACGGGAGATCAAAAGTCGATTTATGAAATGGGGGTATTAAGCTATCTTGTACCAAATTCTGAAGATGCTTTAGCACCAGGAGGATTCTTGCATTCAGATAAATTCATTTTAATTGATACTAAATCAAGAATAAGAGGAATGTACAGCGGAACAGATAGTACAGAGGTAGAGCGATTAATAGTAGATGTTAGAAAGTTGACCCAAGAGTAGCTATATTTATTTTAAAACTAAACCACTTATAATAAGCAAATGAAAGATATGAATTTACCTGAACCTTCACTCACCAAAAATGATAAATTGGCCAAACGATTAATTTGGACGGTCTCCATTGTTGTATTCGCTGTTGTTGTGCTGTTGCATGAACTCAAGATTAAGATAGATCTTGGATTCGACGTGCATATTTTTGCCAAAATTAATGCAATTATTAACGGCACGGTAGCAGTTCTTTTAGTTCTCGGAATTTATTTTGTTAAATCTAAAAGGTATGTTCTTCACAAAAAGACAATGAACCTGGCAATTATACTTTCATTGCTATTTCTCCTGTCTTATATAGCGCATCACATTTTTGCAGACAGCGCCTCATTTGGGAAAGATGGTGCTATTATGTATGTTTATTATATAATTTTAATTTCTCATATATTATTGGCTGGACTCTCTTTGCCTTTTATTTTATTTACTGCATACAGAGCATCTATTTCTGAATTTCCAGCCCATAAAAGAATGGCAAAATATGTTTTCCCTGTTTGGCTGTATGTGGCTGTTACGGGAGTTATTGTTTATTTAATGATCTCTCCTTATTATTAGATCTTTTCATTTATCTTTGTACATGTTTCGAAAGTTCTTCATACTAATTGTTTTATTGTGTGTTCAATTAGTTTCGTTTGCTCAAGGTTGTTCTACATGTCGGGCTCAAATTGAATCCAGTCAGAAAGCAGATCTCAGTGTTGGACAGGGTTTAAACATGGGAATTATTTTCTTAATGATTGTTCCTTATATTATTTTATTTCTTTTGTTCAGGAAAAAAATTAAGACCTTTTTTAAAGACTTTAGAGCATTACAATAATTTTCTTTCTGTCCGGGTTGTAATTCATAAAGCTATCATTTATCTTCGCTGCAGTTCTTTATTAACTTATCAAGAAAGGTGTAGGGAAAGGCCCTTTGATACCTTGGCAACCTTCCGCCCCGATAGCTATCGGGCGTATCGGAAAAGGTGCCAATTCCATTCTAAGTATACTTAGAATTAGATGAGTCGAAGTAAATTTGTAGAAGTCTCTATTAAATCTCTTTCGACTAAAATGTTGATAGAGATTTTTTGTTTTTAGAATATGGCAAACATTAGAGAGATATTAAAAGAAAGAATCCTGGTTTTGGATGGAGCAATGGGCACCATGATCCAACGGCACAAACTAGAAGAAGAAGATTTCCGCAAAGGGTGGTTTGAGGATCACCAATCACCATTAAAAGGGAATAATGACTTATTGTCCTTAACTCGCCCAGAGATTATCAAAGAAATACATGCGCAATACTTTGCTGCCGGGGCTGATATTGTGGAAACAAATACATTTAGTGGCACTGTCATTGCTCAAGCAGATTATAGTCTTGAAAAATATGTTTATGACATTAATTTTGAAAGCGCCAAAATAGCAAGAGAAGTTGCGGATGATTTTACTTTAAAAGAACCTAACAAGCCAAGATTTGTTGCGGGTTCAATAGGCCCAACAAACAGAACTGCTTCAATTTCTCCAGATGTAAATGACCCAGGATACAGAAATACCTCTTATGATGAGCTCGTTGTTGCTTATGTGCAGCAAACAAAAGCGCTCATTGATGGCGGAGTAGACCTGTTATTAGTCGAAACAGTCTTTGACACATTGAATGCTAAAGCTGCACTATTTGCAATCACGAAAGCTTTTGATGAGCTCGGAAAAGAATTACCGATAATGGTGTCAGGAACAATTACTGATGCAAGTGGTAGAACACTAACGGGTCAAACCACAGAATCATTTATGATATCTATGTCACACATGCCTTTATTAAGTATCGGGCTTAATTGTGCTTTAGGAGCAAGGGAGATGAAGCAATACTTGCATGTTCTATCGGATAAAAGTAAATTTTCTGTCAGCGCCCATCCAAATGCTGGTTTACCAAATGAATTTGGAGAATATGATGAAACTCCTGAAATAATGGGAGAACAAATTGAAGAATTCCTAGATGAGGGCTTGATAAACATTATTGGCGGATGCTGCGGAACGACACCTGATCATATTAAGGTAATGGCTGAATTAGCCCATAAATACTCTCCAAGAGAATTAAAAATAGTAGCATAATGAGTTTACATCCAGATTATCAAGGGCCATATAAATACAAATGGAGTAAGCTTCCATTTATGCAACTAAGCGGTTTAGAACCTTTAATTATTACTCCTGAAATGAATTTCATTAATGTCGGGGAGCGAACAAATGTTACTGGGTCCCGAAAATTCTTACGTTTAATTAAAGAAGAATTATTTGAAGAGGCGCTGAGTGTTGCGCGGGATCAAGTTGAAGGTGGAGCCCAAATTATTGATATTAATATGGATGAAGGAATGTTAGATGGAGTTGCTTCCATGAAAAAATTCCTAAACTTGATTGCATCTGAACCTGATATTTCGAAAGTTCCTATTATGATAGATTCGTCTAAGTGGGAAATTATTGAAGAAGGATTAAAGTGCGTTCAAGGGAAAAGTATTGTCAATTCAATAAGTTTAAAAGAGGGTGAGGAAGAATTTAAAAGGCAAGCTACATTAATAAAAAGATATGGAGCTGCGACCATAGTTATGGCATTCGACGAAGAAGGGCAAGCGGATAATTATGAGAAACGTGTTCAAATGTGCGAACGTTCTTATAGGATATTGGTTGATGAGGTAGGGTTTTCACCTGAAGACATAATTTTTGATCCAAACATATTTCCAGTAGCAACTGGAATGGAGGAACATAACGATAATGCTTTAGATTTTTTTAGGGCGACACGCTGGATACGAGAAAATTTACCAGGAGCTCATGTAAGTGGAGGTGTCAGTAACGTTTCTTTTTCTTTTAGAGGAAATAATGCTGTACGCGAAGCAATGCACTCTGCATTTTTATACCATGCAATTCGCGAAGGAATGGATATGGGTATCGTTAATCCTGCTATGCTCGAAGTATATGATGAAATTCCTAAGGACCTCCTGGAAAGGGTGGAAGATGTTTTGTTGAATAAAAGACCTGATGCAACAGAAAGATTACTTGATTTCGCAGAGACAGTTGAGGGAAGCGCTCAAAAAGAAGAAAAAGTTTTAGAGTGGAGAAGTAAGCCTATTCAAGAGCGACTTTCTTACGCTTTGGTTAAAGGAATAACTGATTTTATAATAGAAGATACCGAAGAGTGTAGAAAGAATTTTAAAGAGCCTGTAGAAGTTATCGAAGGGCCGCTAATGGATGGAATGAACGTTGTGGGTGATTTATTTGGGTCGGGGAAAATGTTCCTACCACAGGTGGTAAAGTCAGCTAGAGTTATGAAAAAAGCTGTAGCTTATTTGCTTCCATATATTGAGGCAAGTAAGACAGGTGCAGCGAGATCCCAAGGTAAAATACTAATGGCAACTGTTAAAGGAGATGTTCATGATATTGGAAAGAATATTGTAGGCGTTGTTTTGGCTTGTAATAACTACGAAATCATAGACATGGGGGTTATGGTCCCAGGGGAAAAGATTATTAAAAGAGCTATAGAAGAAGGAGTTGATGTAATAGGTTTAAGTGGGTTAATTACGCCTTCATTAGATGAAATGGTTCACGTTGCTAAAGAAATGGAAAGAGCAGGGTTAAAAACCCCACTGATGATTGGTGGTGCAACTACCTCAAGAGTTCATACTGCTGTTAAGATTGAAGAACATTTAAAAGGCGCACAAACAGTCCATGTTTTAGACGCTTCTCGTTCAGTTACTGTTGTAGATAGTTTATTGAATGCGTCTAAAAAAGCACCTTACATAAAGAACTTACAAGCAGAATACGAAAAGATTCGTGTCAACCACGCTAAAAAAAGAGGCCAAAAAGCGTTCTTAAAAATAGGCGAAGCTCGTAAAAATAAAATTCAGATTGACTGGAACGATTCAACGATAATAAAGCCTAATCAATTAGGTGTTCAACTCTTAAAGGATTTTGATTTAAGTAAATTGAAGGATTTTATTGATTGGACTCCTTTTTTCCAAACTTGGGAACTACATGGTCGTTTTCCAAAAATATTAGAAGATAAAGTTGTGGGAGCAGAGGCAAGCCGATTGTATGCAGATGCTTTATCTATGTTAAATTTGATTGTCACAGAAAAATGGTTGACAGCAAATGCTGTATTTGGGTTGTTTCCAGCAAATAGCGTAAATGATGATGACATAGAAATTTATACAAATGAATCTAGAGAAGAGATATTAGCGGTTTCTAATCAAATGCGACAACAATTAAAAAAGGTTGCAGGAGCATCTAATAATTGTTTAGCAGATTTCATAGCTCCGAAAGAGACAAAAATTCAAGACCATATAGGCGCTTTCGTTGTTACTACAGGGTTAAATATTGAGAAAAAAATAACAGCGTTCGAATTGGACCATGATGATTATAATTCAATTTTAATAAAAGCACTAGCAGATCGATTGGCTGAAGCATTTACAGAATACTTGCACCAGCATGTTCGTCAGGAAGCTTGGGGATACTCATTAAAGGAGGAGTTCACAAATGAAGAATTAATAAAAGAAAAGTATAAAGGAATTCGACCGGCTCCAGGTTATCCTGCCTGTCCGGATCATACGGAAAAAGAGACCATTTTTGAATTATTGGATGCTACCAAAAATACGGGAGTAGAATTAACGGAGTCTTTAGCGATGACTCCAACAGCTTCTGTAAGTGGCTGGTTTTTTGGAAATGAGCAAGCCAAGTATTTTGGAGTTGGCAAAATAGAAAAAGATCAAGTGGAAAGTTTAGCGAAGCGAAAAGCAAAGGATTATCAAATTATGGAAAAATGGCTATCTCCTAATTTGAATGAATAACGCTTATCTTCCAATTATTATACTAAACTCCATGTCTCTAGGAACGCACATTATATCACTACAAACCATGTAGTATACAAAACCAGAAAGCGTTGCTAAGCCCGAACTAATCTTCAATTTTTGGGTAAATGTAACCTCACCATCATAGTAGTTGACTTGAACTCCAAACGCATTATCCATAACCGAATGCATTTTGTCTTTGTCTTCGGTAACTTTTCCGATGAGTTCAATATTTTCGTTAACATCAAATGCAAATTGGGTAGGAAGTGGACCAGCATCTGGGCTTGGTAAGTGTTGAGAATATAAATGCCAATCATCTTTAATATTCGCATGAAAAATGATTAAATAGGTATCGTCTTCTTTTTCAACCTTTTCTTTTGTAATTGACCACTTAACAGAGTTTTGAGCATTGGAATGAAACCAAAAAACAACAAAGGAGAGTATTAATACTAGTTTTTGAAACATTTGTTTTTTTTGAAGGTTATAGCAAAATAGGTGCCAGTTTTATGGGGCTATTGTTATTTCAAATGCAGCGTCCTCTGGTGGCAGACAAGCTCCATTTTTACAAACCATAAAATTAATATTTCCTTTTAAGGTAAATTCATCATCAGCGAGAACCTTAACTTTTTGTTTAAAAATCGCTTCTTCTGCAAAATCAACAATATCCATTTCCCATGTTTCATCAAAATAGGAATGTGCATTTTCTTCTATTATCTCATCAATTAATTCATAATTGTCTGACTCATCAAAAGTAATCCAACTTCCTAATGGGCCTTCATCACTCATTGGTAATGTGGTGCTGTAGGTATGCCATCCTTCTTCAATAGCGCCATTTAATACCACTTCATATTCATTGTTACCTAACGAATTAGCTGAGAAGCTCCATGTAATGGGTTGTATGTTTTCAGCCACAACATCTTTATTTCCTTCTATTTCGGAAAGATCGACTTTTCCTTCAGTTAGTTTTTTGTAGGCATCCAATCCACATTGAAGCCAGTCAGCATATGCCTGAACATCTGGAGTGTAACTTTTTGGATTTGTAAGCAAGTACCCATCAGGACTTAGCAATACATAAAAGGGTTGAGAAACTTTACCGAACCTAAGGGTCTCAAAAGTAGCCCATTTATCTCCAACCGTTTTTATTTTTTTCTGCTTTTGAGTACCATCTGAATTATTAATTGTAATCTCACCTTGTTTATTTTCAGGAAGAACTTCAGAGTCATCAACATACAACGAGACTAGTATATAGTCATCATTAATTAATTTGAAAACTTTATCTTGACTCCAAACATTGTCCTCCATTCTTCTGCAGTTGGTACAAGAGTGTCCGGTAAAATCAACTAAAACAGGTTTGTTGTTTTTATTCGCCATTTCCATGGCCACGTCAAAATCGTGATAACATTCAAGTCCATTTGGACAGTCGATTGGGTATATCCAGCTATAATTTACCGGGGGGGCTAATCCGCTTAATAAGTTTAATGATTGATATGTATTGGTTTTTTCATTGAACTGGAAGCCCATTCCAAAGTAAACCGTAATTAAAGAAAATCCAACAGCTAAACCAATTCTTAATTTACTCAACTTTACAATCGGGCTATCATGTGGAAATTTTATTAAGCCGAAAAGATAAAGAGCAATACCACCGGACATAAGAATCCAAATAGCTAAGAAGGCTTCATATTTTAGTATTCCCCAGTGCTCTACTAAATCTGCAGTAGAGAAGAATTTAAAAGCAAGTGCTACTTCTGCAAACCCTAAAACTACTTTCACGGAATTAAGCCAACCTCCAGATTGTGGTAGACTTTTTAGAATTGATGGAAAAGCGGCAAATATTGTAAATGGAAGCCCTAGTCCGAGGCCAAAACCTAGCATGGCCATTGTTATGGGCACAGGCCCTTCAGTTAATGAGCCGGCTAGAACTGAACCTAATAAAGGGCCAGTGCAAGAAAAAGAAACTATTGCAAGAACGAGTGCCATAAAAATGATTCCTATGAAACCTCCTAAATCTGCAGCTTTGTCTGCTTTATTTGCCCAACTACTTGGTAATCCAATTTCATAGAATCCGAAAAATGAAAACGCAAAAATCATAAATATAGCAAAGAAGACCATATTTAAAATTGCTCCTGAGGCTATTTTATTAAGTATTTCAGGATCTAGGTTCCAAATATAGAAAGGAAGACTGATAGCTACGTAAACCACAACAATTGATATGCCATAGAGTACGGCCTTTCCAATCCCTTTGCCTTTTTCTGATCCGCCTTTAGTAAAGTAGCTCACAGTTAATGGTATCATAGGAAAAACACATGGAGTTATCAAAGAGATTAACCCACCGCCTAGGCCAAGAAGAAAAAGCATCCAGTATGTTTTATTTTCCTCCTCAGAATCACCACATTCTTTGTTTACTGCGTTGTCTAGATCTAAATTTTCTAATTCAGGGATTATCGCCAAGGTAGAAGAGTCCGTTTTGTACACCACCTCTTCTATAATCTCACTTCCAGCTGATAGGTTTACTTGAAACGTGTAGTCTTCAGGGGGTAAACATTGTGAATCATCGCAAACCATAAAGTTTACATTACCTTTAAATAGCAATGAATCAGGGTTAAGAGATTTTACCTTTTGGATAAAAATAGCATGATCTGAAAAGAAGGAAATATCCATTTCCCAAACTGGGTCCATATGCGTTTCAACACCTACTTCTTCGGTTTTGCCGATTAATTCAAAATTCGAAGTTTCGTAGGTAATGTATGTTGACAAGGGCCCCTCATCACTTTCTAAAAATTGAGAATACAAGTGCCAACCTTTGTCTAAATCTGCTTCGATTTTTATTTCATAAGCACTGTCACCTATAATAGTTGAGCTTACTTGCCATGAAACTGGGTTTTGTCCAAAACTAACTATACTTATAAGTAACAGTAAAACACTAAATAATTTCTTCATCTCTGCTTGTAATTTTATTGAACTCAAAAGTAAATAATAGTAAAGGATAAACTAGGATTAAGAGATTTTTATATTTGGAATCCTAAAAAGGCTTTAAACCATATAAGCCAATGTTTTGCAATAATTTATAAATGTAAAAAGCACTTCATTTTCGAAGTGCTTTTTTTGAAATTGAATTTTCCATTTTTTACAGAATGTCAATAATGCGCCGTATGGGAATGATTACGCCTTTCTTTAAAACAATATTTTTATCTCCCACAGCCCAAATAGTGGTTCGCACTTGCTTGGTGCATTCATCGTCTTCAAATGTAATTTTCATTTTTACGCGATGAATATTCCCTAATATCATAGACCTTGAAAGCTTATGCTTTAGTAATTTTATTTGTTTTTCTGTTCTTTGAACAGCTTCCGATGGAAAATTTAAGGAAGGAATATCTTCTTTCTCTACTGCAATAATGGCTTCAGTTATCATAATATGGATGTGTTAAGGGTGGATGTACTAACGTAACTCAATCAGTATCTAAGTGGATACGTACGTTCTTCTATTAAGTTTCAATTTGTAACACATTAATTGTATTTCTAGACACTTTGTACCTATCATCTAACCGATGGTTTATTAACCAAACTATCTCATTATCAGATATAAGTAGCCAAGATTCTTTTTTTTCAAATTGAGAAAATTTTTCATCAATAAAAAAGTCACTTAATTTCTTTTTACCCTTCATGCCGAATGGAAAGAATGAATCTCCTTTTTCCCATTTTCGAACCCTTAAAGGGAATTTAATTGTATCAGCATCAATCAAAATAGTGTTTTTTTCTGTTCGCAGAGAAGCTGGTTTTTCAATGATATTTAGCCTAAATCGAAAGGGGATATTGTAATCGCCTAAAGTAGGTATTTCGAATACTCCGGGCAATTGATGCTCCAGTGGTTGAATTGCCAGTTGATTCCGATCGACTAGCAATTCATGTGTAGATGAGTAATGTTTTTTCCCTATCGCCTTCGTATCTAACTGGATACTTTCTACCTGAGACTGATTAAATCCATATTTACTTAATGCTGAATAGAGAACAATGTTTTCAATAAGCTGCTTTGTTTCTATAAAGATAGTATTCCCGCTAGTGGAGGTTATTTTTTCAGCATCTTCCACTAATTTCTTTTCTAAATATTCATTGGCTTGCGCTAGATGGCCAATACTTTTTAATATGGAAGAACTTGAAGTTTCAATTTCTTTATTGAGCTCAGGAATGATCTTTTTTCGAATAAAATTCCGTTTGTATTTAAGCGATTCGTTGCTACTATCATTTCTGAAGATAACATTGTTTTTTTTAGCGTAGAGCTCAATATCTAATCTAGAAATAGGTAACAATGGACGAACAATTTGTTGCGTATTTTTAATTCCGCAAAGGCCTTTGATTCCGCTTCCTCTTAATAAATTAATAAAGAAAGTTTCGATGGAATCATCTGCTTGGTGTCCAGTAACTATGTAATCTGCTTTTTTTTCTTTTAATAAATCAAAAAACCAATTATAGCGCAACTCACGCGCCGCTTCTTGAATAGACAACCCTTTTTCTTCAGCATAAGCATTTGTATTGGTCGTATTTTTATTAAAAAGTATGTTGTTCTTGGAACAAATGCCTTTTACAAGCTCCTCATCTCCGTCCGATTCTTTTCCCCGTAATTGAAAGTTAAAATGCGCAACTTCAATATTGAGGTTTAATTTATTAAAACCATCTAAAAGCACCATTGAATCAACTCCGCCACTGATCGCTAGAATAAACGTTTTTGTAGAATATTCTGGGCTCATTTTTTCTAATTCAGTTGATATGGTATTGATAAGTGTCATTTTAATGCTTGCAAAACAGCTTTAGCTTTTAAAAGTGTTTCTTGGTACTCCTCCTTTTCGTTGCTTTTACTTGTAATAGCTCCTCCAACCATGCAAGATAAATATTTCTTTTTGCTGTTATACAGTAAAGTTCGAATTATAACATTAAAGTCAAAGTCACCGTCAGGTTTTACATAGCCGACACAACCTGAATAAACGCCTCTTTTAGTGGTCTCGTATTCCTCTATTAATTCCATGGCTCTAATTTTGGGAGCGCCAGTCATTGATCCCATTGGGAAAGTAGCTTTTAAGATGTCTAGAAATGTTATGTGAGGCTTTATAGTAGCGCTTACTGTAGAGATCATTTGATGCACTGTTTCAAATGTGTAAATTCCACATAACTCTTCTACTTTGACGGAGTTTTTAGTAGCTATTTTTGATAAATCATTTCTCACCAAATCAACAATCATGATATTTTCACTTCGTTCTTTTTGGTTGTTTTTTAGGTTTTCGATTTGTGTTAAATCTGTCATTTCGTCAACACCTCTTGCTATCGTTCCTTTAATCGGTTGAGATATTAATTGTTGTCCATTTTTCTGAATATACCTCTCTGGACTGGCACTTAGAACGTATTTATTATTAAAGTTTCCAAAACAAGAGAAAGGAGCGTTGGTAAGCTTATTTAATTTCTTGTAAGTTTCAAATGGATCCATTTCAACATTCTCATTAAAGAGTTCATAGCAGAAATTCATTTCATAGACATCTCCTTGTTGAATGTTTCCTTTTACAGACTTTACTTTTGCTAGATATTCTTTTTCATTTATTCGAGGAGTTAATGTAATTGGATTTGTTTTTTTTGTTTTATTTTTAAGAAAGACCTCTTTTACATCGGGCAAAAGAGAATTGTCGCCATAAATAAGACTGATGTTATCTTTTTCAATTTTAAAAAGTGTTTGAGGTATAAAAAAATGGATTTCGGGGAACTCTAATCCATCTAAATTAGCGGAAGGAAGGTTTTCAAATTCATTTTTAACATCATAGCTAATGTAGCCAAACTTCCAACTATCGGGAATAGATATAAAGTCATTTAACTTCTCTAAATGGATGTTTTTAGATGCGTAAACAATTTCTTTTTTACAACCAATAGCAATGTATCCACTATTTGACTTGTTTCCGTTCAAAAAAAGAAAAGTTTCTTTTTTGAACTCGTTATCTTTTTCACTTTTTCTCAACAGGGTTATTGTTTTGATACAAGATCGTGAACAATATCAACCCAGTCTTCACCGTCATTTAAGCTTTCCACTAATTGTAATTTCTCCCCTCCGTTTTGCTCAAATACCTCGAGGTATTCTTCACTTATTTCAATACAAGTTTCCAAACAATCAGAAACAAATGCAGGTGAAAGAACGAGGAGTTTTTTAGTGCCATTTTTACCTAAGTTAGCAATAACGTCATCTGTGTAGGGTTGTATCCACGGATCTTTTCCTAAACGAGATTGGAAGGACATGGAGTATTGGTCCTGCGTTAATCCAATTTCTTTGGCTATTAAACGTGTTGTTTCATAGCAAGAATTTTTATAGCAAAGAGGCTCTTTGGCCTCGTATTCTTTTGCGCAATTGCAACCAACACAAGATTGACCTTTTAAATGCGACTTGTTTATGTGGCGTTCAGGTAATCCATGGTAAGAAAATAACACATGGTCATAATTGGCTGTTGTATGCTTTTTTGCACGATTAGCAAATGCTTTGATGTAATCCGGGTTGTTATAAAATTGACCCATTGTGACCAACTCGGGAATGTTCCACCACTTATTAATAATCTTGTTCGTTTTTTCTATAACTGTTCCCATACTGGAAGCAGCATAATGAGGATACATGGGGAAAACAACTATTTTATCGTAATTCTCCTTCCTCATTTTCTCTAAAACACTATCCATAGATGGGTTTCCATAGCGCATTGCTAATTCTACAGTATAGTTTTGGGATGTTTTAGCTTGTAGCTTTTCTTTGAGTATCAGACCGTATTTCAATAAAGGAGATTCACCATCAAATAGGTTAAATAATTTTACATACTCTTTCGCAGATTTGGGAGCTCTTAGCGGAACAATAATAAGGTTTACAAGTAATTTTCTTTTTAACCAAGGTAAATCAATTACCCTGTCGTCATTCAAAAACTCTTTTAAATACTTTCTTACATCCTTTACGGAAGGACTGTCAGGTGTACCGAGGTTGATTAATAATATTCCCGTTTTTTTGCTCACTTGCTAATTTTAATGGCGTTAATGTGGCTGAATTATTTAAATATGCAATGCATTGTCATTCCAAGCGGCTAATGCAGCTTCTTTTACCCCTTCGCTATACGTGGGGTGCGGATGACAAATACGCGCTATATCTTCTGAAGATGCTCGATACTCCATTGCGACAACAGCCTCCATAATTAAATCTGCTGCGCGCGGAGCCACCATGTGAACACCTAGAACTTCGTCTGTTTTTTTGTCCGAGATTATTTTAATAACTCCCATAATATCCATACTTGCTCTAGCTCTACCTAAAGCTCTTATTGGAAATTGTCCAACTTTATATTCCGTTCCAGCTTCTTTTACTTCTTCTTCTGTTTTACCTACAGCAGCTACTTCTGGCCAAGTATATACAACACCTGGAATTAAGTCGTAATTAATATGCGGAGTTTGACCCGCTATTGTTTCTGCAACAAAAACGCCTTCCTCTTCAGCTTTATGAGCTAACATAGCCCCGGCCGTAACATCTCCAATCGCATAGATTCCAGAAACATTCGTTTCCTTATGATTGTTAGTTTCAATTTGACCTTTATCGTTAACTTTCAAGCCAATTTTTTCTAATCCTAATCCAGTTGTATAAGGCTTTCTGCCAACCGAAACTAAACAATAATCTCCTTCGAAGGCTACCTCTTGGTCTTTTTTATTTTTAGCAGTTACAATTACCTTTTTCCCTTTGTTTTCTACTTTTTGCACAGCATGTTTAAAGTTGAATTTGAACCCTTCTTTCTTCAACGCTTTTTGTAATTCTTTTCCCATGGTTTTGTCCATTGTAGGGATAATAGAATCAGCAAATTCAATAACGGTTACAGCAGAACCTAAACGTGCATAAACAGAGCCCAATTCAAGCCCAATAACTCCACCTCCAATAACGATTAAGTTTTTTGGAATTTCAGTTAAGCTTAGTGCTTCAGTAGAGGTAATAATTCTTTTTTTATCGGGCTCCATTCCAGGAAAAAAGTTAGGCTTTGAACCTGTCGCAATAATTACTTTATCCGTGGTAATTGCTACTGGTTTGTCTTTTCCAACAATGGTAATGGTATTTCTATCGCTAAAAGAACCTAGGCCTTCGTAAACGTCAATTTTGTTTTTATCCATCAAAAACTGAATGCCGTCACATGTCTGGTTAACAACATCATTTTTTCGTTCTATCATTTTACCAAAATCGACAGATAATTTACCCGTTGAAATTCCATGTTTTTCAAAAGTATGTGCAGCATCGTGGTAATGATGAGAAGAATCTAATAATGCTTTAGATGGAATACAGCCAACATTTAAACAAGTCCCTCCTAATGTAGCGTATTTTTCAATTATCGCAGTCTTCATACCTAGTTGCGCACATCTTATTGCTGCCACATATCCTCCTGGTCCTGATCCGATTATTGTAACGTCGTATTTGCTCATGATGGTTTAAATTAAAATAGAGTGCTAAGGTAAAAATTTTAAGAATGAGATTGAATAAGTTAAACAACTCTTTTTGTTTCCTTGTACCAATAAAAAAACTTGAAAGTAAAAACTAGAATGATGGGGCTTGTTGCAGAATTAAATTCTTGAGGGATTATCATTGCTCCAAAAATCACAAGGATTAATAATACAGACATTCCCAGATAAGCTTTGTTTAGTTTGTTGTGTAATTTTTTACTCATTAATGGGATGATAAAAAATAGGTAAAGAGGATTTGCCCAAAGCACATTAAAGTTTGGTTTCATTGTGGCATGATCGGTTCCGAACCAAAGGAAGAGAATAACAAATCCTAAAACGCCAAAAATAAGTAGAAGTAGCCCATCCCAAAATTTTGTGAGAAATCGAATTTTGGTAATTGTAAGTGCAATCGAAATGAAAAAGAGACTCCAAAAAAGAAAGTTTGGCGAACTCCAAAAAGAAGATTCAGCTTCATGATTTATTCCATTAATTAATGTTCTTTCACTTAAGACTAAAGGCTGCGCTTTTCCATTAATTAGAACTTCTGAATCAGTATAAATTTCGTGCATATACTTTGGAAGAAACATCATTTTGTTGTTGTCTGCCTTAATGTCAACTTTGCTTCCTAATGCTAAATCCATACCAAATCCTAACCATGGCATGTGTCTAACAGTTTTGTTTAATAATTCCCTTAACGAGTATGTATTTTCATTTGGATGCGCTTTTAAAACTAGCTTGTCACCAATTGTATTTTGTAGTAGATCTCTAATTCGAGTGGCGCAATTATCAAAGAAAAAGTCATATTTGTATACCCTATTTTCAGGTAAGTAATTTTCTTTTAGCGCCTTCCACAGGTCAATCTTTTGCTCGTGTGTTAAGTTTAATACCTGTTCTTTTACAGTTCTTTGAAAATAGTCATACTCCATCATAAAGTATCCAAAATCTTGCTCGTCCATATAGTATTTGAGCCTTCCTTTGGTGAATTTTGTTGCAAATACAATTTCATCCGAATCAAATTCAAACATCCCCCAATTGTAGCAATGGTCAATATTATTTACCGGATCATTAACACGAATAGCACTGTGACCAAATAAGGAATAAATATCCTCACCTTCTGCACACGTCAAAAGGCTAATTTGGGTCTGATCCGATAATTGAGCGTTTGATTTGTTGTTCAAAAAGAATATCGATAATGCAAGAAATATGTATTTCATCAAGTGCGTCATTAATCTAAATTAAATATATCTAAAGCATTTTTGGTTGTTGCTTCAGCAATTTCCTGAAGTGAACAACCGAAAATATCGGCCATTTTTTCACCAACTAACGTCAAATAAGGACTTTCGTTTCTTTTTCCGCGATATGGGGCTGGTGCTAAATATGGAGAATCTGTTTCCAAAACAAAATGATTTAAATCAAATTGACTAACCACTTTATCCAATCCAGAATTTTTAAATGTAATAACTCCTCCAATTCCCATTTTAAAGCCACCATAATTAACAATGTGTTGGGCTTGTTTTTGATTTCCTGTAAAACAATGAAAGATACCTGTTAGGGTTTCGTCATTCATGTCATCAACGATTTCAAAAATTTCATCAAAAGAATCTCTTGCGTGTATTACAATCGGCAGTTGTTTTTCTTTGGCCCAGCATATTTGTTCTCGAAAAGCTTCTTGTTGAATACCTAAAGTTGTTTTATCCCAATATAAATCAATTCCAATTTCTCCGATGGCAATAAAATTAGTCTTCCCCAACCATTCTTTGGCGTGTGCTAATTCTTCTATATAAGTATCTGGTTGAATAGAACATGGATGAATCCCCATCATAGGATAGCAAACAGTTGGGTACTTTTTCGTAAGTGCCAACATACTTTCTGTGTATTCAGAATCGATGTTTGGTAGTAGTAGTTTAGTGATGTTATTATTCAAACAATCTTGAATTACGGCATCTCTGTCCTCATCAAACTTTAAGCTGTATAAATGTGTATGTGTATCAATTAGCATTTACACAAAGAACGGAAAGTTTTTTAAAATCAGTACATTCGTTTTTATAAATGAACGAAACGAAAACATCTAAAAAATATTTTGAGCACTTAGATGGCACCCGTTTTTTTGCTTTTTTCTTGGTTTTTCTGGTTCACTGCTTTGTTTCTGTGGACTCAAAAATTGGAGACAGTCCGCTTTATCAGTCGGTTGAGGGTTTTTTTAAAGTTGGTTTTTTAGGGGTTGATTATTTTTTTGTTTTGTCTGGCTTTTTGATTTCTTGGGTCATCTTGAATGAAAAGGAAAAAACAAAAAAGTTCGGGTTTGGAAATTTTTTTACTAGACGAGTGTTGAGAATATGGCCTTTATATTTCCTAATTATCTTTTTAGGTTACGGGACCTATTATGCCTCTATTTCATATGGAGTAGAAGTTGCAGGGTTGCCTCCATTCTACAATTTTGCCCTTTTTGTGATTAACTTCTATTCGATATGTGAAGGGATAGATTATTTATTTTTTCTGACTTTCTTATGGTCTATTTCGGTAGAAGAGCAATTTTATATTGGGTATTCAATTATAGCAAAATTATTTTTTAAATTAAACCTGCTTGTTTTGGCGGCGATGTTAATTCTAATTTCTCTCTTATATAGATACCTTCATTTAGAGAATGGACAACAACTGTATTTCCATACTTTTAGTATTCTTGGAAATTTTGGCGTAGGAATTTTAGTAGCATACTTAGCTCAACAAAAAAATCAATTATTTACCTGGCTGGTGAACAGAAGCAATGTTTTTTCCAGCGTTATTTACTTGGTTCTTTTCGGTAGTTTACTTTATTTCAACGAACTAAACAAAATGGATGCTTTTAGGGTGTTCTCTAGATTATATTTTTCATTATTGTTTGGATATATCGTTTTTGAACAATGTTTTTCGAAAAATCGTTTTCTTTCCTTTGGAAAGAATAGGCTCATTAAATATTTAGGAAAAATATCCTTTGGCCTATACTGTTACCATGGAGTTGTAATAACAATACTAATAAAGGTTTTAGAACGATTTAATTTCGAAGAAACTTTGTGGCACGTTTTTTTAATCTACCCCATGGTTGTTCTATCAGTGTCAATAGGCTTGTCAGCTTTGAGTTATAGGCATTTTGAGAGCTTTTTCTTAAAGCTTAAAAATAGATTTACAGCCTAATGCATTAAATACATTTTACCAAACTCTTTCTTAAAGCTTTTGGCATCAGCAGAAGTGCCACGATGATCAATGTTTTCTCCATTTATTTTGACAAGTGCTCGGTAGAGATATACTCCATTTGCAAGTTGGTCTCCGAATTGATCTCGGCCGTCCCAAAAGAAATCAGTTTTGTTGTTTCCAATATTTAGCGGTCCAATTTCATCGAGTGAAATTTCTCTAACGACCTTGCCGGTAATAGTCATTATTTGAATTAGCATTTCATCTGGTATTTTACTTCCAGTAAGAGTAAATACAAAATGTGTTTTGGTACTGAATGGGTTAGGGTAGTTAAATAAATGCGTGATTGTGGAAGCGGTAATGACTTCAAAACTAATTTCGTAAGAAAAATCCCCAGAAAAATTATTTGACTTATCTCTTCCTTGAACCATCAATGTATATATTCCATCCACTGTAAAAGTTGGATTGTATTCTATTTTAAACAAATTTTTCTCATCAATAGCGGGCTCCCACATTAAGTACCCACTTTCTCCATTGTTGGAAAAAAATAATTGTTCAGGAGTATTTGAGTTTGGACGAATAAGTTGAACCTTCAAAAGATTCGTATCGATATCTTCATTTAAGAGCAAAAATTCATTTTCATCATCTAAGGAAATTGAAATTAATGGAATTGGACTTACAATGTCTTCATCCAAGATGTGAATACCATCAAAAGTTACATCAAGAATGGGGTTTGTATTATCCTCAATAACATTAAACGTTTTTTGAGCCAAATTATTGAAATAAAACTGCTCTAACTGATCCTGTTTATCTCCGTTTATTTTTGGATTTGCCGCCGTCCATACAGAATTGATTCCAGGGTAGTTTTTGCTAGAAAAGCTTATTGTGTCAAAAATAAATTCACCACTCTTTAAAGAGTCCTGTCGCGAATAGGACATATGATTCTTGGAGTGGCTTAAATCCTCTATCCAATAATGAACTAACAAACTGTCCATGTCAAAGGCACTTATGTTTTCTATTGCTATTGCAAACTTAGCGGAATCGCCTTCTTGAATTGTGTCGTTATTTATTGAATAGTAAAACCCTTTTTTAGGGTTAATAGCACATTCAGGAACAGGCTCATAGACTATTTGCCACCTGTTAAATTGTGCAGGCGTAATTGCAACAGAATCAATTGTTAATGCATTCAATCGTAAAAAAGGAAATTCGGCGGCATCAATAATAGAATTTAAATTTACGATTGAATCATATGGAGTCATTAATGTATCAATTTTAAGAGTTTCGTTTCCTAATGTATCTATTCCATAAACAAGTAATCGGGTTGTGTCGTTTGTGCCAACTTCTTGGGGATTCTGAGCCCAATACAATGTGTTCCAATTAAATGTAGGGCCGGCAATTTCACCCTTTACCAATCCGGAGGTACTTGACCCCTGAATTAAAGCTTCGAAAATTAATTCTTCTTCGGTATCACCTGGCGCTCCAGAAAGTGCGTCCGCTGTATGTATTTCTTGGACAGAGGCTGAATTCCCTTTTTGACAAAAAAAGATAAAACCATCATCATCCATTCCTTGTGTAAATGAAGTTGCCCCTAAATTTTGGAATGCACTGAATAAATCTGCAGGCCAAGAGGCATAAAGATTGGTCGGATTAGTATAACTATCAGTGATGTATGTATAAGCTAAAACATAATGCCCTGTGGGAATTTTATTATTCAACATACTAACCAAAGAATCCATTTGAACACTGTTTCCCATTTGAAAAATAAACATACCTTCGGATCTATTTCTCCAGCTTGTTGCACCACTGCATAGGGAAGGGTGGCCGTTAAATTGGCCATAACAATGTTGGGTGTTTATTGGGTTTCCGTTCCCATCATAATGAGGTGTCCCCCAATTTTGTAATGTGATTGGATCGATTACAGCAATATGTATAGCAGGTAAAGTGCCATACCCACCATAATCTACTAAAGCTCCACCGAGACTCCACCTAGTTCCCCCCCAGCCACTGGCAGGATAGTATCCATTATTTACAAAAGAATTACATGAAACCTGTGTTACAGATGACTGAAAATCAAATGTTCTTGTTGGCCTATTGTACAAAAGGTTTGTGTAGTCATTGTTTTTAAATTGGAAAAAATGGGATTGACCCCAGCCCCATTTATTTGGGATGTATTGAAATGAACTTTCTTGCCATGATTTGGTAACACTGTCTGGAGAGCACCTCCAAAAATATACTGTGCTGTCTGCAAAGGTAATCGGATCCGATACCAGAGAACTGCTATTTATCCAATCATTGGGCATTGCTTCAATTACTCCGCCGGCACTAATGATGAGTTGGTGTTTTTTAAAGGAAGAATTAAATAAGTCGGTGGTATCAATTTCAAAAATATATTGATTGGTTGCGGCAAATGGATTAATCGTTGAAGCTTTACAAGTAATAGTGTCCGATGGGATTATTGCATATTCATAAGGCCAAATAGGGATCAAATCATTTGAAGAAATATACGTAGAAAAGGAAATTTGATTGTTTGTTGTTTCATCAAAATGTTCATCGATAATAGAGAAAGGTAAATCAGCTTTAATTGTGAAATTATTTAACCCAACTGCAATAGGATGGTTACTTGCCATTTTATAACGAATAGTATCCCTAAATAAAAGCCCAGGAACTTTTACAAAATAAGTGGAGTCATTTCCATTTGGAAAAAACCGTTGTATTGACAATTCAAAAGTATCAATAAACGCACTCCCAATATTAGTAAGAACAATGTTTAAGTCGAATGTATCTACAGACAAATCAATGGAGGGTGGTGAAGTCCATATGCGGTTGGTTGAGAGAACTATTTCTGGTGCTAAATGTGTGTTTAATTTTAATGCTGGATCACCTTGTAGAGCCATTCCTAAGACATTGCCATGAAACAAGATATCGAGGTTTGAGACAAGAGTCAACGAGTCTGCAGTCGATTTCATACAAAAGCCAATATCGCGCCCGTAATTTTTTTTACCTATTTGGTGGTAATAGACATTGGTGTATCTAGCTATTTCTGAAACAAATCCAAGTTTTACGGTTGACAAAAAAGAAATAGCTCCTTGACCAACAGGATTTACAATGTTTTCTGAATAGCTATTTCCTCCTGGTTGGTGAACATCCCCTGTGTAACACCCCAGGCCAATAACCATAGGATATTTGCCATTATTTCCCCAATTATTTGGTGAATCGATATTTTGCCCAAAACCACCACTACTAGAGGCATGTGAAAAAAATGTAATTAACGAAACTCCCTCCTGTAGTTTTTGCTGAACTTCAAAAAAATCATTAGAATTTAAAGAAGAACTATTTCCTTTGGAATAGGAAGAAACATTACCCCCAAACAAAGTATCTTCTATTTTTTGTTTAAACTGGGATAAATGGTAATTCAGTAAATTAATTTCCGTTTGACTTCCTCCCCCTCCAAAATGAAGGACTTGCTTTTGCCATTCTTTATTCGGGATGTCATATAAGCCAAATGGATTTTGCTGCTCTTCGTATTCGATTACTTTATTTAGATAGTCGTTTACAGAGGAGTTTTCCATTGCGCTATATCTACCTGTTGGTATAGCGTATGAATTACCACTGGTCCCAAGAGAAAAAGTAAAATGATTGTCGGAGGAAGGATATCCAAAGGAAGGGACTAAATTAGCTTGGTATGCACTATTCGATTTCCTTGACCCAATAGAATTACCTTCGGTAACGTCCCTAATTGATTTTCCAATTAAAAATAAATGACTCGGGTAGGTTGGCCATGTATTTATTGCCAAATTGCAAAAACGTCTAATTCCTAAAGGGCTTTTAAATACACCACCTCCAAATTGATGGTAAAGTTCTTCTACATTAACTAATATGGTGTCATGTGCTCCACCGATTCCACCTCTATAATTAGCATAATCTAAGGCTCCATTATAGAGTTTTTGGTTTGTAACAATTATATAAGCATCATTTGGCATTATCTGGCTAAAATCTCTAAAATATCCATTTCCCATGACTATGGATACGTTAGAAACAGTGTTGTAATTAACTGAATCGACCAATAAACATTGTGCGCTATCATTGTTACTTAAGTTAGGGACTAAAGCTTCCCAAATTCCTGCATTATTTATCATGGGAATAGTCTTTAGAGTGTCTCCATTTAACACATATAACTTTGGGGTAGCACCATTAAAATTGGAGATTGACAATCGAGACTTAGATTCTATAGTATTGAATGGAACAGCAAACCGAAAATAATTAGTGTTTTCAAAGTCCATGGTATGCGGGTAAATAATTGACACAGAAGACAAATGTTGTTTGTCACTCAATTGGCCAATACTATAGCTGTTATGGTTTACAGCAGTTGTTGGACTCTCGATGGTTGTAGTAGGTATCTCCATCTTTTTATTTATCAGTTGATATCCAACGTAGGTAGTGTCAAAAGTTATAGTATTACCGCTACCATACTTAATTTGTAAAGCATGGTTGTGATTATTTACATGCGAGGATTCAGAAGAGGAAGCTCCCATGGAAATTCCTGTAATAACTGAATTGGGTGATCCAAAACCTGTATATGGATTTCGCGTTGGCACTGCTGTGGATTTTGTCTGGCCAAGTGTATAAGGAGAACTTGCATAACCCTCTCCTAGAGAATAAGCAGGACTGGAAAGACCAGCATATTTTGGGCCTTCGTTATATTCGTTAGAATAGTTCACATAATTCTTTTTCCAGCAGTAATTAATGGTCGTATAGGCGGAATAGTTTACGTCCGTTTCTTGAAGTATGCGGTTATTATTACCTGTATTGTTCCAGGTAAAATAATATTGCAAGGTATCGTTGAAAAGACTGTAGTATTTATCTGGCTGTGCTTCCAGAGAGTCATAAAGTTGCCCATCTAACCAGCCATCATTTTTATCTGCATAAAATTCAATATAATCACCTGGATCCATGGTGTTGTCTCCTCCATCAATAACATTTATGAATACTTCACTTTCTCTACCAAACACTTGGAAATTATCGGTGTTAATGGTTGAGATTAAGATACCATTGTTGCTTAAAGAGGTGTTTAATTCCGAATAGTTTATTCTATGAATTCCCGTCTCATAAACAGGAAAGTTAAAATATTGTTGGGAGTAATCTATCCACTCATTTCCATAAGTCTGGGCTTTGGAAACGTTTACAATAACTAAAAGTATGAATAGGGAGAATATTCTCAAATTAGTTGTTTTTATTTAGGTTAAATCTTAATGAAAAGACATTACTGTATAATGCAACCGAGGCATCTCCAATGTCAGTTAGTGCATAGTCTAATGAAATACCCTTTAATTTAACGCCTATACCTATGTTTGGCTGCACAGTCACAACCTCTTTTCCTGTAATCTCAGTAACTTTTTGCAGGTTTCCAAGGCCGGCTCTGACAAAAACAATATTCTTAAAACCTAATTCCATTCCAAAATGTGGGTCGATAGATATTGGGTCACCTACTATTAAAACATTTCTTTTTCCATCCGTAGTGAGATCAGCATCTAGCTCAGCTAAATATGTAAAGCTATTTCCTATTTTCCATTGGCGCATACCGGCAAGAATTAAGCGAGGCATTGTTATTTCTAACCCATTTTCTGGGATTTCATTATCAGTTCTATCAAAAACTTCTATCATTTGGTCTGTCAAAGAAAAACTCCAAGCATTAAATGTTGTTGTTATGTCTCTAGTGAGGGCGGCTATTTTCCAATTTCCTAATTTGTAAGTTGCGGCAAAGTCAATTCCAAACCCCCACGACTTTGCAAAATCACCAACTTTTCGATGAATGATTTTACCACTTCCGCCAATATTTAATTTGTCGTTAATATTTCTAGCATAAGAAAAGATAAAGGCCATGTCTGCGGCAGAAAAATAGGTTATTCTGTCATAATCAATATTTCCCTGAGCATCAATTAACTCTGTAGTGTTAGGAATGTTGTCGACTCCAAATCGAATAAATGAAAACGCCATTGCACTTTTATCATCAATTTTTTTTGCGATTGCACCATAATCGTATTTTGCGATACCAGCAAAATATTCAGAATGCATTAATCCAATTTGTAAATCACTATCTATATTTAATAATCCAGTCGGATTCCAATAACCTGAAGTAACATCATCTGTAGAAGCTATAACAGAATTTGACATCCCGAGAGCGCGAGCACCTACCCCTATGTTTAAAAACTCGTTACTATATTTAGGCGTTTTGTCGTCATCTTGAGCAAGAAGCGGCAATTGAACTAACAACAATAATATTACGATAATCGACTTGTTCATTCTTTCTGTGAGCGTATAAAGATACAAAATAGCAGCAATACAGACTAATTTTCTTGACTAATAACTCTTTAATGACGTATAAATTGTCTAATAAGTGGCTTGAAGTCAATATTCCTATTATTAGTTAAAAGGTAAATGTTACTTTTGTAATATAATGAGCATCAAAAAACACATACCAAACATACTTACGCTTGCCAATTTGTTTTGCGGTATACTAGCAATTAAAGTAGGGTTCTCCGAACATTACTATTTAGCTGGTTTCTTTGTGGTTTTAGGAGCTTTCTTCGATTTTTTTGATGGTTTTGTAGCTCGATTGTTAAAAGCACAAAGCGAACTCGGTAAGCATTTAGATTCCTTAGCGGATATGGTAACTTTCGGTGTTGCTCCGGGAGTTATGATGTATTCGTTTTTATCATCATTTATTGAAGATTCATATATTCCATATATATCATTTGTTATTCCTTTGCTGTCGGCAGTGCGTCTAGCTAAGTTTAATATTGACTCAAATCAATCGGATAAATTTATTGGGTTACCCACTCCTGCGAATGCATTGTTTTTTGTTTTTATACCACTGGTTTTTATCTTTGAAAATTTCGGTGGGGATAAAACAACATTTGTAACGCAATCCTTGAGTGTTTCTGAAACATTCAAGTATTTGATGATAGTAATAATTTTACTGTTTAGTTGTCTCCTGAACGCCCCTATAGAAATGATTGCATTAAAATTCAACTCATTCGGATGGAAAGGAAATGAAATACGCTTTATTTTCTTAGGGCTGTGCTTGGTTGTAATTTCACTCTGTTTGTTAATAAGTTCAGTGTTTGTTTGTGTCCCAATTATTATACTTTTGTACATCATTTTATCGATTATAAATAATATCTTCAAAAAGAAACAGGATGAACTTCAAAGCTGAAATAGACATTATGCCATTAGCAGGGTTATTGGATCCCCAAGGAAAAGCAGTTTCACAAAACATGGGGAACCTTGATTTAAGTGAAATTACAAACGTACGTATTGGAAAACACATTACACTGAAAGTAGACGCTGCAGATAAAGTAACAGCAGAAAAGAAAGTAGACGAAGCATGTAAGAAATTACTTTGTAATCAAATTATGGAGAGTTATACTTTCGACTTAATGGAAGATTAATTTTTTGGACTAACGTATTTAACCCTCATTGACTTTGTTAATGAGGGTTTTCTTTGTTAAATAGTTTTGTAGAATTGGCAAAATGAAATACAACTGCTATCACACCAGCAAAAAGCGGTATAAATTTAACTAGCTATATCGCATCCGCTACCGATGCTATTTTAGCTAAAACCATTTCTTCCGAAATCAAATCCATTGCTTTTCGAGCACATATTTCATGCTTTTTTGAAGTTATTTTACCGAAGACTGAACAGGGTCTACACTGAAGCTTTTCTTTTGAAATTTCTATGATATTATGTTCATTGTTTAATGGCCCAAAACCAAGGTAATGATGCGTTGCACCCCAAATTGATACAACCGGGGTTCCTACGACTGTGGATAAGTGCATATTAGAGCTATCCATTGCAACCATAAGATCTAATTTTGAAATTAGTGCTAATTCCTCATCTAATTTTAATTGTCCAGCAATTAAAATGCTTTTTGGAAATTCATTTTTAATGGATTCTAATTTTTTTATTTCGTGTTGACCGCCTCCGAATAAAAACACGGTTTTACCAGCATCTATAAGCTGAGAAATAACAATTTTCATTTTTTCAATTGGCCACTCTTTGCTTCTGTGTGCTGCAAATGGCGCTATACCAATCCAGGAATTATTTTTAATTTCACAATTATTAATTTTTAAAAAATCATGGGTAGTATCAGAAATAACAGGAGCTACCCAAGGACCGCTATTTAGAGTTGATGTAACGTTCGCCTTTTCAAAAACCTCTAGATATCTTTGTGTTGTGTGTTTTAGTTTTTTAAATGGGACACTTCCATTAATTAAACCCTTTTTTTCTCCTCTTCCTTTGTTGATTGAGTGACAGCGTATTCCAAGAGTTTTGAAATAAAATCGCAACATTTTAGTCCTTAAAACATCGTGTAAATCGACTACTGCATCAAATTTATGTTCTTTGAGTAATTCATTTTGTAATTTTTTTAAACCGAAAATACCTTTATGTTTACCTTTTAAATCTGCTCCAATAAAGATTAATCGATCATGTTCCTGAAAGAAAGGTTTAAAAAGTTGACGCGAAAGAAACACTATTTCAAGAGTAGGGTGCTGCTCGAGCACACTAGAAATTACAGGTGCGGATAATGCAACATCGCCCATGGCAGAAAATCTTATGACGAGTATTTTTTTGCTCATTTGGATGTTGGACGTTAACTTTACTTCTTATAGAGGACAGGGTTTAATGTATCGTCGTTATACATTTTCATTTGACGGTAAACTTTAATCTGTTTCTCTCCCTTTTGGATTTCATCCAATAAGTCATTAAAAGATTTAGAAATATCTTCTTTCTGTTCTAACAAAACGTTTAGTTTATTTAAACATTG
>Ga0209630_10001344_pt1 | contig 26512 bp, 22 predicted proteins | sample COG_01_FD_184745 | JGI IMG/M metagenome (GOLD analysis project Ga0209630, IMG submission 184745) | Pelagic Microbial community sample from North Sea - COGITO 998_met_01 (SPAdes) (version 2) | ecosystem: Environmental > Aquatic > Marine > Neritic zone/Coastal water | place: Helgoland, sampling... | reverse complement strand
TTGCTAGTGTGATTGCACTTCCTGATGTTGACTTAACGGCTAACGGTCCTACTGAGTTCTGTGATGGAGATAGCGTATTATTATCTGCTAACTCTAATGCTAGAACATACGATTGGACTTGGACTGGTGGAACATCAACAAATGGTTCAGTATCTGCTAAAGATAGTGGATGGTACAAAGTGAGAATTTCTGCTCCACCGATTGGTTGTGAGAATGAAGATTCTATCTTAATCGTTGTACATTCATTACCTGACGCAAAGGCTTGGCCAAGAAACAAAGTGACTCAGTCTATTGATACAATCAGCAGAGGTCAGTCCATTGATTTACATGCATCAGGTGGTGTTACTTACCTGTGGTCTCCAACGACATACTTAAACCCATCAGACATGGCTGATGTTATGGCTGAAAGAGTTGATATGACTACAGATTACACAGTAACTGTAACTGATGAGTTTGGATGTACTAACGAGGCTCAATTGAGAATCGTAGTTCTAGACAACTTTGACTTGACAGTTTATAACGCTGTAACACCGAACGGTGACGGAATGAATGATACTTGGATTATCGAAAACATCTGGGCTTACCCAGAAGCTGAAGTGGTAATCTTTAACAGATACGGTATGGAAGTGTACAGATCTACTGGTTATAACAATGACTGGGATGCTACGTACAAGGGTAATGATTTACCTGACGGTCCTTACTACTATGTGATTGTTCATGCAGACTTCCCAGACTTGGTGTACAAAGGTGTTATTAACGTAATACGGGAGACTAAATAATAATTAACAAGAATCCTTAGAATTAGAAAAATGAAAAAAGTATTAATATTTATCGCGTTCGTTGTTCTAGGTTTAACACAGGCATTTGCTCAGCAAGTACCGATGTATAGCCACTACTATTACAACCAATTCTTGTACAATCCAGCTATGGCAGGATCAAAGTCTTACGGTCAGGTTTACTTGATTAACCGTAACCAATGGTTCAACATACCAGGAGCTCCACAAACTCAAGCTTTGACTATTGATGGTCCTTTAAGGAACAACAATGCAGGTCTTGGTCTAGGTGTTTACCGTGACGTTGCGGGTCAGTTTAACATTACTGGCGGTACTGCAGCATATAGATATACTTTAAACCTTGGTAACTCAGGGCAAAAGTTATCTTTCGGTCTTGCATTAGGTGTTCTAAACAATAGAATTGACTTAAATGACATCTCCGTTCAAAACCCATTGGATCCAGTTACTGCTGCAACTTATCAAGGAGCAACAGGATTTGACGCCAACATGGGAGTGAATTATGAAGTCAATAATTTCAACATCGGTTTAGCTGTACCACAAATTTTAGGTGGAGAGTTGGCTTATGATGCTATTAAGAATACGGTAACTGACCAAGTGGTTCGTTATGGTATGGCACGTCAGTTTGTATTGAACGCAGGTTACAACTGGGATATTAATGGCGATGAAACATGGTTCTTACAACCAAATGCATTGTTAAGATATACACCTAATACTCCTGCACAATATGACATCAGCGCAATGCTTAATTACCAAGACAAGTATTGGATTGGTGGTATGTTCAGAAGTGCTTATGCTGTAACAGCTGCAGCTGGTCTTAGACTGGCAGATCAGTTTGTTGCTGGATATGCTTATGATATCTCTGTACACAAAGTAAGTGAATACACAAAGGGTGCTCATGAAGTAATGTTAGGTTACCAGTGGGGTGGAAGTCCAATGGATAATCCAGATCTTAAGAAGAAGTTTAAAGACATAGACGATAAACTTAATAAAGAAGAGAAGGACATCGATTCACTTGGTAACGAAATCAAGAAAAACAGAAAGGATATCGATAAGAATACAGATGATATTGATGACAATGATACTGACCTTGATGAAATCAACGACAAGATCAAATCATTCGAACAGTTCATGCAAGATTACAAAGACGGTAAACTTGGTAGTGGCTCTGGTTCTGGTAAAGTGTACACGTTTAACAACGTATATTTTGCAACGAACAAGTGGGACATTAGAACTGAAGCACGAGCTGAATTAGATAACCTTGTTATCATCTTAAAAGATAATCCAAACTTGAGAATTGAGGTTGCAGGTCATGCGGATCAAAGAGGTTCTGCTTCTTACAACCAATGGCTGTCTAACAAACGTTCAGTTGCGGTAAGGGATTACCTTATCTCGAACGGTGTTGGAGCATCTCAATTAGAAGTAAAAGGTTATGGAGAGGATTCTTCATTCCCTACATTGGACGAAAACAGAAGAGTTGAGTTCAAGATTATTTCTGAATAAGAGAATTATAATATTTATGTCAAAAGGGAGCGTTTAACGCTCCCTTTTTTTTTGATATTTGTTAACCTAGATATGGAACTAATAACTAAGATTTTAAGTGTTGCAACAGCCGGAGCAATGGCCTTGGGTTGTGGTACGTCGAGTAGAAAGATAGCAACGCATGAAAAACCAGTAGAAGGAATGAATTTATACGAATTAAACTTAATGTCCCTAAATGAAGCGGATAAAATCGATTTAAGCGCTTTTAAGGGTAGATACATCTTATTTGTCAATGTAGCGAGTAAATGCGGTTATACGTCTCAATACGATGGCTTACAAGCCTTGTATGAATCTAATACTGATAACTTAATGATTATTGGTCTGCCATGTAATCAGTTTGGTTTTCAGGAGCCTGGAGATAGTACTGAAATTGCATCGTTTTGTAGCAAGAACTATGGCGTTACTTTTCCTATATCCGAGAAATTAGATGTAAAGGGTGATAATCAACACCCAATTTATGAGTGGTTAACTCAAAAGAAATATAATGGAGTTGGAGACTATAATGTTTCCTGGAACTTCAATAAATTTTTAGTTAGTCCAAAAGGGGAACTTGTTGCATACTTCGGGTCAAAGGTTAAACCTCAAAGTGAAGAGATTACGTCTTTGTTGAAGTAGCCGCTAGCTAGATTACTTAACGCGAGTCCATTCTGAGGTTCTTCCTAACCAAGTCATACCAGAGATGTATCCTCGAAGTTTGAGTTTGTCGGTATTGCCCTCATCAAATTCCATGTATCCGTCATATGTTTTGCCGTTTCTAGGGTCGTACACCGATCCATTAACCCATCTTTGATCTTCTGAATCAAATTCAAAGTACTTCAAAGCCACTAAACCGACTCTTTCGCGGTCACGAAGGTTTTCGTTCGGATTGTTAACATCTGTTTTAGGAGAACCATCTGAATTGTTAGGTTCTGCCATCCAAATCGTTTTCCCAGAGTACTTACCATTACTCGCTAAAAATATTTTGACCTTCGCGTCTTTGTCTGCAGTCCAATACACGCCCGTAATGTCTGAGGCCTTAACAGAATCGTTTGAATTTTTTATTGAAGCAAATGCGGTTAAGGTAATTCCTATCAGTGCAGCGTATAAAACATGAGTTCTCATAAATATCCTTTTCTATGTGATTTGGTGCAAGATACGATTATTCTATGACGTATGTAACTACCATATTTTTGTCCGATGCTAGTGAAGACATATGGTAGTGCTATACATGGAGTGGATGCTTTTACAATTACCGTTGAGGTTAATGTTGGAAGTGGAACAAAAGTGCACATGGTGGGCCTACCAGATAATGCCATTAAAGAAAGTCAGTTAAGAATAGCCACAGCGTTCAAGAACAATAAATTGACTATGCCAAGAAACGGCATAGTTGTAAATATGGCTCCAGCAGATATTAAGAAGGAAGGCTCTGCCTATGACCTTACCATTGCTACTGGAATACTTGCGGCATCAAACCAAGTAAACCATGATAAGCTTGAGCATTTATTGATTATGGGTGAGTTGAGTTTAGACGGAAGCATTTTGCCGTTAAAAGGCTGCCTGCCAATCGCCATACAAGCGGCTAAAGATGGCTTTAAAGAAATGTTGGTGCCAAGCGAAAACGCGAAAGAGGCAGCAATAGTCAAAGACTTAAAAGTATTGGCCGTCAAAAACTTGAGCGAAGTTATGGCATATTTAAATGGAGATTTAATCTTGAAACGTATACGGGTTAATCCTCGGAAACAATTCGAAGAAGCATATGATAAATTTTCTAATGATTTTTCTGACGTTCAAGGACAGCAGAACATAAAACGTGCCTTGGAAATTGCCGCTGCAGGTGGGCACAATGTAATTTTAATAGGACCGCCCGGTGCAGGTAAAACAATGCTAGCTAAGAGGCTTCCGTCTATCCTGCCATCCTTGACATTACATGAGGCTTTAGAGACCACAAAAATTCATTCGGTAGCTGGCAAACTCGGACAAGATAACGGATTGGTAAGTAAAAGGCCGTTTCGCAACCCACACCATACCATAAGTGATGTGGCACTTGTAGGCGGAGGAAATAATCCGCAACCCGGCGAAATTTCTCTTGCGCACAATGGGGTTTTGTTTTTAGATGAACTACCAGAATTTCAAAAGTCCGTTCTTGAGGTCATGCGACAACCGTTGGAAGATAGAATGGTATCTATATCAAGAGCTAGATTTTCGGTAATTTATCCAGCTGCCTTTATGTTGGTGAGCTCGATGAATCCTTGCCCTTGTGGGTATTTTAATCATCCCGAGAAGGAATATGTATGCATGCCAGGAGCTGTGAAAAAATATCTGAGTAAAGTATCCGGGCCACTCTTAGATAGGATTGATATTCATATTGAAGTGACACCAGTTGAGTTTGATGATTTGATACACAAAAAAGATGCTGAAAGCAGTACGACCATTCGCCAAAGAGTAGTTACCGCGCGGAATCTCCAAGAAAATAGATTCGAAAATATGAAAGACAGGCATTGCAATGCCCAAATGGACACGAAGCATATTCAGACACATTGTAAGATAGATCAGGCTGGTTCTACGCTACTAAAAACAGCGATGAAGAAGTTGAATTTGTCTGCTAGGGCGTACGATCGGATTTTGAAAGTCAGCAGAACGATTGCTGACTTGGCCGGTAACGAGACGATACAAATTGAGCACTTGGCAGAAGCCATTCAATTTCGAAGTTTAGATCGTGAAAACTGGGGAAATTAAACAGAACACAAGCAAAGGAACAGCTTAGTTACATTTAGGAACAAAAGTTGTTTAGTTTTGATATATGAAGCTAAAGTTCTTATCTACTATATTTTGTTTGATTACTTCAGTCTATGTATTTGGTCAGGCTAAAACAGCAGTGTCGCAGGATGTAATGACCCAAATGTATGATGAAATAAAAACACCGCACAAATATGGGATGGTTATGATTCACGACGACACATCGAGTATGATAGATTGTGCCACCATTTTTAGACAAGACAGCACATGGTACATGACCTATTTGGTGTTTGAGGGAAAGGGATATGAAACTTGGTTGGCCAAAAGTGATAATTTGTTAGACTGGGAAACTATCGGAACAGTATTGCCCTATAATTCTATTGAAGACAACAAGTGGAACCAATCCGCTGGCTATCCAAGCCTTGTCGACCATAACTGGGGCGGATCGTACGCCATTAGCAAGTTTGACAACAAATACTGGATGTCGTATTTTGGAAGTAACTCAATGGGCTATGAGAGAGGGAAGCTATCTATAGGGATGGCATACACCGAAAAAGACGTTACCAAAGCGCATTCATGGAACAGGCTTACCAAACCCGTTATGACTACAAATGATGACGATGCCGGCGTTTGGGAGAGCGATAAATTGTATAAAAGCAGTGTCATTTGGGACAGCACCAAAATTACCGGAAGTCAGTTTGTTATGTTCTATAATGCGGTAGGGGATACCTCAACATTTGAAAACTGGGTTGAAAGGATTGGCGTGGCCACCTCCAATGACATGATTCATTGGGAGCGTTACGAAGGCAATCCCGTCATAGATCACTATGTTGGCTTGACAGGAGATGCTGTTATCCAAAAGATTGATAGCGTTTACGTAATGTTTTATTACGGGGCTTTTTGGCCAAAAGGCAGGAAAGATGCCTTTAACCGCTTTGCTTGTTCATACGACTTACTTCATTGGACCGACTGGAATGGTGAAGATTTAATTTCTACTTCTGAAAGTTATGATGAAAAGTACGCGCACAAACCATACGTAGTAAAGCACGATGGAATTGTGTACCATTTCTATACCGCCGTAAACAACCTCGAGCAACGCGGATTGGCTGTGGCAACATCAAAAGATGTAGGCAAGAGTACATTGGAATTTAAGAAAGTAGATCTTAAACTAAGACGATAATTCAACTCAAATTACGGTTGAGGTTTTGAATGAATTATAGTTTCTTCTTTACGGTCACCTTGAATTTTAATTTTGTCTAAATTGAGGTTTATCACGTCATCAAAGACAAAGGCTGGTCTATAATCTGCATGCTTTATTTTAAAGCGTGCATTAGTGAGTGAAAGTCCTTCAGCGTGTCGCACGTATAACCCCCAGGCAGGAAGCTCTCCAAACATCGAAAACTCAGGGTATTCTTCTATTTTTTCAGGGATATTGTAAAGCCTGTCAATTGGAGCATTGGCATAACTGGAAGACCCTTTACCAGGGTAGGTGACTTTAATATTGTTGATTGAGACGTTCGTGATACGATTACCCGGGTAGCCCGTTATTGAAATTGGAAAGATGTTGTGAAAACATGGTAACGAAGGGCCACGTAAGTCATAATGAATGTCTGGTTGAATGAACGGCACTGTACATTTGATATTGTCAATGGTTACATTATTAATCGAACCATCGGGCATATGGTTATAGACAGCTCGTTTGTTTAACTTTATGAAAAGGGCATTACCGGTATTTTTAGCGTGAATATTTCTAACTAGAATGTTTTCAATCACACCTGTCTCCCAACTTTCAATAGCTATTGCCGATCTATAGGTGTCATACACTTTGATGTCTTCAATGCGTATATTTTTAAACCCACCGAATGAGGAGGTGCCAAGTTTAACAGCACTTGCGCTTGAACGCACGGTGCAATTGTAAATGTGAATATTCTCACAGATGGGTTGAAGTGCTTGATTTCTTTTATAAGACTTGACACAAATGCCATCATCTGACGCGTTAATCTTAGAATCGGATATCACCACATTTTTACAATCAATGATATCGATGCCATCATTATTCCAGTAAGAAACACTCTCTACAGTGATATCATGAACCCGGACATTCGTGCACAAGTCATAGACTTGGACCCAACTGGCTGCATTCTTAATATTCACGGATTCAACTTCTATTTTGGAACAATTAACAAATTGAATGAGTTGAGGCCTTACATGTGCCTTTGGCCGTCTTTCTTTAAATTGATACGCGTTACTATCTAATTTGCCTTCATAAAAGAGGTTATCAATTCTTTGTGCAAGTTCTTGTCCTTGACCATCGATAACACCAGGTCCGCTGATCTTTATATTCGAATCGTTCAGGCAGAGTAACAGTGATTTCCAATTGTACGTAGCTGTTGTACGAGACAATGCATAGTAATCTTCAACATTGGTGCTACCAATTAACGTGGCCCCTTTATTAAGGTGAAAGTCAACATTGGACCGGAGCCTGAGCGAGCCTGTTAACCAATTCCCTTTGGGTATAATGACGCGTCCGTTTTTGTGTTTGCTAGCCTCGTCAATGGCCAATTGGATTTGTTTTGTGCTGTGCACTTTGCTGCTATTCACTGCACCGAAATCAGTAATGTCAAAGTCTTGACCAAAACAAGTAGTACAAACAAAGCCTAACGTTAAGAAAAATATTATGCGCGGTATCACAACAAATCAATCAATAGTTTCGGTGCAATTTAGTCATTCTGGCAACATGGTATTAAATAATAATAAAGTCCTCCCACATACGTTTTGTTAAATTATATTTGGTCAAAAGTTGGATAATTTGAGAATCACAACATTCGGGATACCTCTGTTTTTTGCGCTACTGTTACTGATAATCAGCTTATTTAATAGTCACGGAGAAGAGGCCATATCAAAAGACCAACATATTGGCGTGATGCCAAAGTGTGAGCCACTTCTTGCCTCAAGATTTAAAGACTTGGATGAACTGAAGCAAGTGGTGGATATTGAATACGAGGTGTTCGGCGTACATGAAGACACAATTGAAGGGTTGGTGCGTTTGACGTATGGCGGAATTGAAACAGAACTTCAATCGGGTATTTCACAAGATGATATCATAAAGGTTCGTGACGGCAAAGTTATGGATGCAGTTGGCCTCATGATTGAGTCGCCCTATGCAATTCGTAACCGCATTCACTTAAATAAAATATACAAGTTGGCGCGTCGGAGACCTTTAATTTTTGGAGAAGGCGACATTGCATTTTATGATTTGGCGTTGGCTTGTGTTTCGAATATGAATTTCGACTACACCTATATTCAAACGCCAAGAGATACGTCTGAGAAAGGGTTTATCAATACATATAATCACATTATAGCGCAGGCATTAATAACCTCTATTTTTTCTAAAAAGATGGCTGATTTTGTGGCTGACGTGCATGAGTTGAAAAACATGCCTGAATTGGTTCATGGTAACTTTTCCGAAGACCAACTCATTGATTCTAATAACAATCCCGTAGATAATTATGTGGATATCATAAACAACGAAATTGGACAACAAATCGGCATAGCGTTGAAAGCAAAATATGGAATTACGCCTGACACGGAATGGGATAACGTTTTGTTAACCGCATATATGAACGACGTTTGGCAAGTGTTTTGTGAAATTTCAGGTGTTGTGCCTAAACCATTTGTAATCCACGATACACTGATGAAAAAAATGTCTAGAAAGATAAATAGAGTCAAATATGACCTCACCTATTTTAGTGTGAAATAAGTTAGTTTTTATCCGCTAAATAGAACTTAGTAGATCCACTAGCCCATGTCGAGTCAATGATCTCGTACTGATTCTTCAACGTATTCAAGGCTTCTTCCGTGCCCTTAACAAACCAGTCTTCTGACACCTCAACTCCTCCTAATATGGTTGAGGAGAATTTTGTTTCAGCAATGTTCGCTTTTATGAGTCGTCCATCACTTAAGTTGCTATTACTCAAATCGGCTTTAGTCAAATTTGTTACAGCAAAGTCACACTGCATTAAGGAAGCTTGAGTCAGTTTGCTCGAGGTTAAATTGGCAATCACAAAAGTAGACCCACTTAAATCAGCATGTTGAAACTGACCATTAGAAAGGTTAGCCCCAGTGGCATCCGTGAATTTCATTTCTGCTTTGTTCATTTGAACCCAAGCCATCGATGCACTGCGGATATCGGTATTGTTTAGCGTTGCCTCATTTAGGATGGCTCCCGTCATGGTTATTTCTCGTAATCGACTATCGTTAAGATTTATACCCGTTAAGTCTGCGTTCGAGAGGTCTGCTGATTCTAAGTTTATGCCGCTAAAGTCAACCTGTTTGAGTTTTGAATCTCTTAAATCGGCGTAACTGAAATCGACCTTCGACTTGATTTTATTGAAAGAAGTGCTATCAAGATCCATCAATGTCAATGCCATTAATAACTGGCCTCGTTCCGGGCTTAAAGCATTTTCCCCTAAACTATCCTTGTAAAAATAACGATAGGGCTTTAGAGAAAAACTAAAGGCCGCAACACGCGCAACGGTAGCATTACTTATTGGGCCTTCTGGATTATCTTTTATTTCTGAATCAACTAAACTTAAAACATTAGACATCAGGTCTACTTGCTGCTTTTTGTTTATTGCATCAGCCATTTCCTCCAATTCGATTAGCCGTGAATCAAATTGTTGGGCATTTGAGTGTAAGGTTTTCGTTTGGAAGTGAATTACCGCAGCCAGTCCAGCACAACCGATGAGTACGATTGCCGCAGTTAACAACCACATGGTTCTATAGTTCGACTCAATTTTTTTGGTACTACCTTTCTCGATCCCATTAATTCCTTGCATTACCGCACCGCTAGATCGACGTATCTGCGCAACCATCATTCCTAAAACGAAAAGTAAAAAGCAAGCTACGAAGCCGACCCAAAAGTGTTTAGAAGGGTCAATAAATGGGACATTTAGGTATCCAATAACCCACCCAACGGTCATCACAAGGATTACAAGAAGTACTTTCCCGATTTTTCTTTTCACGGTGTAAATATACTCATTAGACAATACTGGTGTTTGATAACGGTATTCAAATTAACAGACAAGGTCCAAAAAAAATACCGCGCATGAACTCGTGATTAAAAAGACAATATTTGCAGAAGTATTTTTCTTATTTTTAAAAAATGAAATTCCTTCAAATAATCCTTATTTCGACTGTGGTATTGTCCACTTTTGCCTCTTGTGGTCAACAGAATACTGGCGATACGATAACAGAGAACAACCCGTTTTATCCGAATTCAAAACCATCTACAAGATGGTGGTGGTTTGCTACTGAAATAAAAAAACCAGATATAAAATATCAATTGGATTGGGCGAAGGCCAATAATTTTGGAGGAGTAGAAGTGGCATGGGTGTATCCACTATATCGGTATAAAAACATGTATAAATATGACCACAACCGTCACTATGCCATCGATAGCTCAGCGCAAAAATGGCTTAGCCCTGAATGGTCAGACGTAGTGACCTATACAAAGCTTTACGCCGATTCAATTGGTCTTGCTTGTGATTTCACTTTTGGTAGTGCGTGGCCAGTTGCAGGGAGCAATATCGATGCTGCTCACTCAACACAAATTTATGGGGATACTTCTTTCAGACAGTATTTGACTTTCGGTTGGACCTGGCCAGAAAATCAATTGGTTGTCAATCACTTGGATAGCAATGCATTCAGCCTATTCGCTGAGCCAATAAGCGCGGCGCTTGAAAATGCTTTAAAAGGGAGCAAGTCAGCACTTTTTACGGATTCCTGGGAAATAAAATTGAACGGCACAAACAAGATTTGGACGCCAGGTTTTGATGTCTCATTTGAAAAGGAATTTGGTTACGACATTATACCTTTTATGGAAGATGATTTGGATTCATTTCCCGATGTTAGATACGATTATATGCTTCATCTCGAAGACTATGTTACCGAAGGGTTTTACAAACCGTATGTAAGAAAGTGTAAGGAATTAGGCGCTTGGTCTAGAGTTCAATGTCTAGCAGCTCCAGGAGATATTATGACGCTGTATTCGTTGGTCGATATACCTGAAACTGAAGGGATGTTAAATAATCCGAATTTCTCAAGAATCGTGAGTTCTTCGGCGTGTTTGTCTTCAAAAAAGATTGTTTCAAGTGAGACATTTACAGATATGTACGGGTTTCCTAGCACATATTTAAGAGAGGAGCAAACGGCGGATTTAAAGATGGTCGCAGACGCATTGTTCGCACAAGGGGCCAACCATCATTTTTATCATGGTATGCCTTACAACCCCAAAGGATCTGATACGATAGAATTTTTTGCGACAATTTTCATTGGAAGAGGTGCCAGCCTGACTGAAGAATTACCTGCATTTAATAAATACATGGAAAAAGTTGCGGGCATCATGCAAAGTGGTAAAACGTATAGCGATGTTGGTGTTTACTTACCCTATGAAGACGGGGTAATGAAAGGGCCATATCCTGAAGAGATACGTCGTGTTTGGGTTTGGGGAGAATATGAAATGAGGTTTATCAAGCCAAACATGGAAACTGAAGGATACCATCCACTTTGGATAAATCGACATTTTCTCGATGAAGCAAAATACATAGACAATAGGCTTGTTGCTGGAGATGCATCTTTTTCATCGTTGTTTGTTGATGTTAAGTACATGGATGTGCGCGCGCTCAGGAAACTGGTTGAATTTGCGAAACAAGGTCTTCCAGTGTGCTTGAAGCAAGACCTTCGTCAGCCGGGTAAAACCAAGTCAGACGATTTTAAGGCATTGCTAGCGGAATTAAAATCACTTAAAAATGTAAGTGCAGACATAGCAAAAGTTGTCGATCATCAACCGTTGATTGCAGGTGATACTATCCCTGCGTACTGGTGTCGTAAACAAACTGATGGGACGTTACATATATTTTTAGCACAGAAGCTGGCCAAAGACTTGGAATATCCTATTTACTCAGGTCAGTCATTTGCTGATCAATCTGTCTTCAGAAATCTAACAATAACGGCTAACGGGAAGACTACAACCCACAATTTTGAGTTCAAACCATATCAGAGTATTATGGTGGAAATATCTCCAAAAGGAAACATGACCTTTAAAGACATAAGCTTTGTTCCTAAAGATCCGGTAATTAAGCCAAGGGAGCCTCAACGAATGAATTTTTAGTACGATTCGGGTTTCCTTCCATATGCTATTTAGTACCGGCTGTGGCGATTGGAATAAATAACGATTATGTCTAATTTTAAGTTTAAAAAGTTTGACATCTGTCAAACCAATTCAGCGATGAAGGTGGGCACAGATGGTGTTCTGTTGGGTGCTTGGGCGTGCTCAGAAAAGCCTAAACATATTCTTGATATTGGTGCGGGTACAGGGCTAATTACATTGATGCTGGCCCAGCGATATCCATTGGCATTACTTGATGGCGTTGAACCAGACCAATTGGCAATTATTGATACCAAACATAATTTTGAACACTCGGACTTTGCAGACAGATTGACGCTGCATCATGAGCGTATTCAAAATTTTAACCCGAAAATTAGGTATGATTTAATCGTTTCGAACCCGCCTTATTTCGAACGCTCTTTGAAACCAGAGAAAGACGGACGAAGAAATGCACGTCACGATTCATTACTTTCTTTTGAAGAACTGATGATAGCCACATCGCGACTATTAACCGATTCGGGTAATAGCGATTTTATTATACCAAGCGACCGTGAGCAAGAATTAGTCAAACTGGCTTATACGTATGGCCTGCATCTAAACCGTAAAACTGCTGTTAGAGGAAAAGAAGAATCTCCAATAAAACGTGTTTTGGTTTCGTTTAGTAGTAACAAATCAACGCCAAAAGTAGACGAACTCGTCATAGAAAAAAGTAGACACACGTATACGGAATCATACGTCAATTTGACGAAGGATTTTTATTTAAAAATGTAACACGTTCCATTCCTTTACATGATCACTTCCCTCAAGCCGAATAGCTGTGAGCGGATCAAATGCTTGATTTACATACTGCACATAAGCGTGTGTAAAAGGCGACAACGCATGCATTGAGTGCCATTCTTCACGAAGGTTTAGGTAAGGACTAAAAGCAATTGCGATAGAGTCATATTGGTTGCTGTCACAGTCGCACGGAATAACCTTAATTTGAAACTTGTTTTTAGGCGCAACGACGCTGTCTTTTGCAGTCTGTCCTATTGACGATGTCGACAGCATCAATCCTAGTAAGGCACCACATATTGATTTTACATTCAAGGCGCGACTTTTATTTCTTTATAAATCGAGCAACCACAGATAGCTCCTTATCCATGAATTCAATGAAGTAGAGACCATTGGTAATGCCTGAAATGTCTATGGTTTTAAATATTTTTTGATTGACATCAAAAGCCCCTTCAACAACTGTTTGTCCAGTGACATTAACAATGCGGTAAGTTGTAAATGGGTACCCAAATGATGACAAGGTTAAATAGTCAGTTGCAGGGTTTGGGAAGATTAGAACCTCTTTGTCGACATCATCTGTATGTATTACATCACTTGTTGCCAAAACCCAAAGGTTTGGATCAAAATCAACCGAATCAACAGCAAAATCAACCTCGAACGATTGGCCAAAAGAGGAGGAGCTAGGGTTAAGTAGGATGCTTTTTTGATTGACGGTGTTCCTTAATCTCAATTGAATTGGCATTTCGAAAAAATCCACATCACCATTGGTGGTTTGGTTTACGCGTATGTCTATAACCTTTCCTTTCTGACTCCAGTTAATCGTATAATGCGGATTGCCAGTCCCATAAAACCAATCATCGAAAAACTCACTGAGGTCCTTGCTTGAAGTTGATTCCAAATGGAACTTTAAATCGGAAGTTCTCGCAAATCCATGGTTTAAGTTTGGGGAGCTCAAATAATTCCGTAAACCTCGATAAAACAGTGAATCTCCAATTTGCCATTGAATCATTCTGAGCAACTGAGCTCCTTTGTTGTATGTCAAATGACTACTAAATAATCTCGAAACGTCAAAGGTGTCTATTACAAAAACGGATTCATCTGTTTCGCGCATAGCCCGTTCTTGACTGCCGAGTTGTACATTTCTCCAGGTAATTGAGTCTTGCAGTGCTTCTCGAGCAAGGAGGGTGAAATAGGTAGCGAAACCTTCATTTAACCATAAGTCACTCCAAGAACCACAGGTCACTTGATTTCCAAACCATTGGTGTGCAAGCTCGTGTGCGATGAGTCCGAAGTTCCAACTCCCCATAAAACTCATTGTCTGGTGTTCCATACCTCCACCTCTAAGAAACTCGGCGTGGCCATATTTTTCCCCAATAAATGGATATGTGCCAATCAACGAGTCAAACAACTGCATAATAGGAATCGTCTTTTTAACCGCTTCTTCCATGTAAATACGGTTTTCCGGAAATACGTAGTTAAGAATTTCTAAACTATCACCATTTTTGAATGTAACCCAATCTGAAAATGAGTCATAATTGGTCACAGCAGTGGCTACTAAGTATGTCGTTATTGGATACCTATGGCGCCAGAAATATGTCTGTGTTGAATCGTTTATTTCTTGAATTGAAGCCAATACCCCGATACCAGCAGCTTTGTTCCCTTTCGGCACCGTTATCTCCATATCCAATGAATCAATTTTGTCGTACAAACTTTGTTTGCAAGGCCACCATTCCATGGCTCCGTAGGGCTGGCTCAAAGTCCAAATTATCGGGGCAGAACTGTTTGCCCGTCCGGATTCACGTTCGTAGCTTCTTGACGGGTTCCCAGTAGGGTCGCCACTATAATAAACATGTATGGAATCTTGTTTATCCATGGCTATAACACCATTCAACGTAATTTCTAATGTGTTACGGGCATGTGTAAATGTTGTTTTATTGCTGTGAAACAATACTGAGTCGACATTGAGAGAATCGCTAAGGTCAAAAGATATGCGACTAAAGTTTGGAATAAGGGGTTTAAAATAACTCGTCACCTTGCCCGACATGTGTCTTTGTCGAGGATCTATATGGAGTGCAAGCCTATGATACAGGATGTCATAATCTTTTCCAACAAGCGATTTTTTTCCTTGAGACGACTTAAACGTCGACAGGTCTCTGAATTTTGATTTGAATTCTGCTTCCGATTGAGAAAAACAATTTGCCTGAAATAAACCCAGACTTATTATGAATAGAATTCCTTTCCACATTGAACATGCAAGATAGTCTATATGCAGACGTGTAAGGTAATGACAGTAGTGCATAAATGACTAAATCCAACAATCTTTATATGCGAATGACAAAGCACCCCTATTCGATATATATTCGCCTCGTATTTATTTCATTACATTTACGCAACTAAAAATTATTATGAAGAGACTTTTATCACTTGGGTTTACCACAATACTGAGTGTTACGGCGTTATATGCGCAGTTAACCCAAACAATCACCGGTAGGGTGGTTGATACAGATACAAAAGCCGGTTTGGCGGCAGCTACCGTTTTGGTCGAGACTGCTGATGGATTTGGTGCAACTACTGACGAAATGGGTTACTACGAGATCCTAGAAGTGCCAATTGGTCGACATCGTCTGTCTATTGAATATGTGGGTTATGATCCTATATCACGCGAGAACATAATGGTTACAAGCGGCAAGGCCGTGAACTTGGACGTTGAAATGGTAGAGTCCGCCAATACGTTAGGAGCCACTGTGGTTCAATTTAAAAAATCTAAGGTTAGAAGTAACAACGAAATGGTCTCTGTTAGTAGTAGGAGTTTTGATGCTGAGGAGGCTGAAAGATATCCTGGTAGTAGACAAGATCCTGCACGTATGGCGCAAAACTATGCTGGGGTCGCAGGCACCGATGACCAAAGAAATGATATTGTTGTTCGAGGAAATTCACCATTAGGATTACTATGGCGTTTTGAAGGTGTTGACATATTTAACCCGAGTCATTTTGCCGTTGCAGGTTCTACAGGTGGACCAATCAGCATGATAAACAACAAACTTGTTGGAAACTCTGACTTTATGACCAGTGCTTTCCCTTCTGAATATGGAAATGGAATTTCTGGTGTCTTCGATTTAAAGTTCAGAAACGGTAATTATAATGAGGCTGAATATAGCGGTCAGTTTGGATTGTTTGGCACGGAAATACAAGCTGAAGGGCCTATAAACAAGAAAAAGAAGTCTTCGTATATCGTGTCATACAGGTATGCCACATTCGATATTTTTAGCTCTTTAAATATTGACCTCGGAACCGACGCTGTTCCTAAATACCAAGACTTAAATTTTAAACTAAACTTTCCGAACAAGAAAGGGTCATTTGCCATTTTTGGATTAGGTGGATTAAGTTCAATAGACATTGTATTTAGTGATGATTTTGAACCAACTGAAGAACTTTATGGTCAAAAAGACAGAGACCAATACTTTAGAACTAACATGGGCGTAATGGGCGCTACCTGGGAACGACAAATGAAAAATAACAAGTCATTGAATGTAGTGCTGGCGCACAACGTTCAACAGGTTTTGTCTGACCATAACAAAATCTTTAGAGACCCAAGCGAGTTTACAAATGTTTCATTGGTTCCGGTTTCTAGGTCAAAAATGTTACATGGGAAAACGACATTACACGCTTCTTTGAACAAAAAATATAGTGCAAGGAGTAATCTGAAAGTTGGGTTAATAACAGACGCTTATTTCGTAAATTATTTGGACAGTGTTCAAAATGAACTTGACCTAACGCAACCTATGACTGAGCTATTGAATGCACAAAACAACCCGTTAATGATTCGGGGATACGCAAGTTGGAAGTATCGCATAACTTCTATGCTTACACTTAATACCGGTCTTCATGGAATGCACTTTACCCAGAGCAACACAACATTAATTGAGCCTAGAGTCGGCCTCAAGTGGAGAAGAAGCTCCAACGAAACTTTTGGTTTTGGATATGGTATGCACAGCCAAGTACAGCCATTATACATTTACAACACCTTATTTGTAGATTCTGTAGGCAACAACTATGGAACGCATAATGATGGAATTGCTCCAACGCAAAGTCATCATCTCGTATTGTCTTACGAGAAGGTGGTTAAAAAGAATTTGAGGATTCGTGGAGAGATCTATTATCAGCAGCTGTACAACGTTCCAGTAGAAGTTATTTCCAGCTCCTTTTCATTGTTGAACCAAGGTTCTGGGTTTGAAAGATTTTTTCCTGACGTGATGACCAACAGCGGTACAGGAACTAACCAAGGATTGGAGTTAACAGTAGAAAAGTTCTTTACCAATAATTATTATTTCATGGCTACAGGGTCTATTTATGATTCAAAATATAAAGGGAGTGATGGTGTCGAACGCAATACTGATTTTAATGCGAATTACATATTTAATTTCCTCGGTGGTTACGAACACAAAATGGGTAAGAATGATAAAAATGCGTTAATCTATGGGATGAAGTATACAGTTGGCGGCGGTAAGCGCTATTCCCCAATTGATACGGCGGCCACTAGGTTAGATGGGGCAAATGTTATTCTTGATGGCTCTCGTCGTAATATTTATCAATTCCAAGATTATAGCAGACTAGACCTAAAAATTGGATTGAGAATCAACACGAAAAAGACGACACATGAAATATCAATTGATATTGCGAACGTTCTGGATACTAAAAACGTATTAAAAGAGAGTTACTTTGACGATCCTGAAAATCCAGGATCCAAAATATTCGCTAAGGAATATCAACTCGGAAGACTGCCGAATTTTTGGTATAAATTTAATTTTTAGAGCACGTGAGAAAAATATTGACTCTTGGAATGTTGATTTTTCTAAGCCAGCTAGTGGCTGGTCAGGTAATACAAGCAAAATCACTTAAGCCGGACTCAACTTCGTATGCCAATGTATTTGTTAAGCCACTTTATTCAGACAGTTTAAGCAGCTCTTTTGCCATTTGGATAAAAAATGAGGTAAAACCCCATAAGCACTTGAATCATTCTGAAGTGGTTACTGTATTGCGCGGAAAGGCAATAATGTGGGTAGGACAAGATTCAAGTGTAATCAAAAAAGGAGACGTCATTGTAATACCCAAAGGGACGGTACATTCAGTTGTGACAAAGAGCAAAAAACCACTGCTTGTCGTGTCGGTCCAGTCTCCACGTTTTGTTGGTAAAGATCGGGTATGGGTAAAATAGGATAAGATGGAAGAGAACTTTATACCTTATCATCGGGAAGACCCATCAATAGAAGATCTGACCAAACGTTCGGAGGATTTCTATCATAGTTTGGACAAACGGCGGTCTGTGCGTGTTTTTGATTCTAAGCCAGTACCAAAGGCAATTATTGAAAACATAATACTGGCGGCAGGTACGGCACCTTCAGGTGCACATAAGCAACCTTGGACGTTCTGTGTACTTAGTAATGCTGAATTGAAGTCAAAAATTAGAGAAGCTGCAGAAACAGAGGAATACGAGAATTACCATGGTCGTATGTCAGAGGAATGGCTCAAGGATTTAAAGCAGTTTGGAACAGATTGGCGAAAACCATTTATCGAAATTGCTCCTTGGATAATTGTGGTCTTTAGAAAGACCTATGACTTAGATGGAGATCAAAAGACAAAAAATTATTACGTGCAAGAATCCGTAGGAATTGCTTGTGGTATGCTTATTACAGCGATACATAATGCGGGTCTTGTGACGCTGACGCATACACCTAGCCCGATGAATTTCCTTACTAAAATTCTGAATAGGCCGGTAAACGAAAAGCCATTTTTATTACTTCCTGTTGGCTATGCAGCTGCTGATGCCAGCGTTCCGGACTTAAAGCGGAAGTCGCTTAAAGACATTGCTGTTTTTTACGAATAATGTTTGATCACAAATCGATTGTTCAAGAGATAAAAACACCATTTGTGTTGAAATCAGGTGTTCGTGTGTTTATGCAGCGAGATGACCAGATTCATCCCTTTATTTCAGGGAATAAATGGTTTAAATTGAAACACAACATTCGTGATTTTTTAACCAGTGAGGCAACATCTATAATGACCTTTGGTGGTGCGTATTCAAATCATCTTGTAGCCACTGCTGCGGCATGCGCAATGCAACAAATACCTTGTATGGGAATGGTCAGAGGTGATGAACTGCAGCCCAATTCAAATTATGTTCTTCGCCTATGTTCTGAATTTGGTATGAAGTTGAAGTTCATATCTCGGCAAGGGTATTCAGAGGCAAAACGTAATCCGTCAGAATTTGAAAATAAGAAGGTGTTTGTCATTCCTGAGGGAGGTGACAATGCAGCCGGAATCTTAGGATGTCAAGACATTGTTAAGGATTATACGCTATTTGACCATGTTGCGGTACCAGTGGGCACGGCAACTACTTTTAGCGGGATAATAAATGGGTCCAAAGGAGAAAGTCATATTCAAGGATTTGCCGCGTTAAAAAATGCGTCCTACTTGTCTGAAACGGTCAGTGGCAATACATCGTATAACAATTGGACTCTTCAAACGTCATACAGTTATGGTGGTTTCGGGCATTTTGACGAAAGCCAATCAAAATTTAACCGTCAATTCGCCAGTGAAACCGGAATCTTACTTGATCCAGTGTACACTGGCAAAATGATGCGCGGTGTTTATGCTTTGATCAGCGAAAATGTGATTAAGCCAGTTGAATCAGTTCTTTGCATTCACACTGGGGGTCTTACAGGACTTTTATCCGAAAAGTGGTTGAATTCTTAACTTGTCGTAAAACAAGCTCCAGTACATAGACTTAACGTAGTTTCTAGCCGATATTATTTGTTAGAGGGCGGCTTGACGTTAGCCTTAATGGTAAACATAGATGGGCTCATTTCACTGTTGTATATAATCGACAATGTCTTTATCTGATTGCCAACCTTACCTGCTGAGTTAAACGAAACCGTAATTTCACCAGTTTTACCAGGTTCAATTGGTTCTTTCGACCACGTTGGTGCGGTACATCCACATGGGGTGTTAATTCGACTAATGACCAATGGAGCAGAACCGTCGTTCACAAATGTGAACACATGAGTTACTTTAGCACCCTGGTCGATTGTTCCAAAATCATACTCCGTTTCATTCATTAACAGTTTTGGAGTACCCACAGGAGTTAAGGTAATTACAGGTTTTTCTTCTTGATCGGTTTCATCTTGAGCAAGAACAATGGTTGAGTTAAAGCAAAATCCAGCCAACAGGATAGTAAGTAATATATATTTCATTTGTGTTGTTTCGTTTTAATAGGCTAAAATTATGCCAAAAAAAACCCAAACAACAAGTGTTTGGGTTTTTAAGTGTTTTAATGTTTTTCTTATTTTGGATTCGCTTGTACCGGTGGTGCAGCGTCAACTGGAGCACTCTCTACAGTACCTCTAATTGTAAGAAATTGAGTTCCATTTTCGCCATTATACTTTACAGTAATGGTTTTTGTGAAATTCCCAGGACGTCCTTTAGAGTTGTAAATCGCTGTTATCTCCCCAGTAGCTCCTGGAGCCACAGGCTCACGTGTCCATTTTGGAGTCGTGCATCCGCATGAAGCACGTACAGAATTTAGTACTAAAGGCTCATTTCCAGTGTTTGTAAATTTAAATGTCACTGTCGCTTGAGTGCCTTCTGTGATTTTGCCAAAGTTGTGTTCTACTTTTTCAAATTCGATTTTAGCACCTGTACTGCCATCTGCTTCTACAGTTTCTGTATTTTGTGCTTGTGTGAAAGCTACAAATCCTATAGCCAATAACAATGTAACAAATGTTCGTTTCATAATGTTTAAGTTGTCGTGTTTAAATATTTAAAGTCAAAATTACTCGTTCATGGGTAATTAAACAAATGACGTGCCAAAAACGACACAACCATTAATTTCTATAGTTAGCCCTGCGTTTTTCACGGAATGACGACGTACCTTCTTCAAATTCTTCTGTTTCGAAACAGGAGCCAAAGTGTTCTATTTCCAATGCCATTCCGTCCTGATTCGTGTCAAAGTATGCCTTGACACATTCCATTGTTTTTGCAATACCTTGTGGCGATTTTACTGCTATCTTGTTTATGATAGAGTAACACTTCTCCATAAGTTCTGCTTGGTCCACTACGTGATTAACCAAACCCAAATTCAGTGCTTCTTTAGCGCCAATCATGTCGGCGGTGGTCAGCATTTCTATCGCTTTACCTTTACCTACAAGTTGTATTAATCGCTGAGTGCCTCCATAACCAGGAATCAAACCTAAGTTTACCTCCGGTTGTCCAAACTTTGCGTTTGGGCTGGCAATACGCATATGGCAAGCCATAGCCAATTCGCAGCCTCCGCCAAGAGCAAAGCCATTGACAGCTGCCAATACAGGTTTGAGACAATTTTCAACCGCATGCATAACCGCATGTCCATCGGCGCTTAACTGGCGTCCTTGTGTTTTACTAAAATCTTTGAACTCTGCGATATCCGCACCAGCTGCAAAAGCCTTTTTCCCAACACCAGTAATGATTATACCATATACGGCTGGGTTTGCTTCAGCTTCTTCAACGGCTTTTTTAATTTCCTGAAGCAGCGTTGCATTAAGTGCATTCATCTTATCCTCACGATTAATCGTAATGGTATAAATGTGGTTGGCTAAGTCTGTTCTGATAAACTGAAAAGGCATAAATTTAAATTTCGGCAAAAATACATTAAACTGAAGTTCAGTGCTGTGAATTGGACAATACATGTAGATGAGGTTTAAAGATGTAGTTTCATTCCCTTTTTTACCTTTGCCGCCATGAATGACCAGAGGTTGAGTTTTGAAGAATTTGAATTTCCATCAAAAGAGGCATGGATTCAACAAGTAATCAAAGAACTTAAAGGGAAGCCAATTGAAGCGTTAAGCAAAGATTGGTGTGGAATTGATGTTCAGCCGTTTTACCACCAATCGGATAAGACGTCAACCATGCCTTACCCAGTTTCTGGCTCAAAAAACTGGAAACTCATTCTTGATTATTGCGAAGAATTCAATAGTGATCTATACGAGAACGTAGACGGTGTAGCTTGGGACGAACCCGTGTCGAAAGAAAAGATTTGGTACAATACTAGTGGCCATTCAGGCAAGGGTGACAGTGGGTATGCGTTACAAAATCTTAAACCATCTAGTCTTAAAACCTTAGATATTCATTCGTTTAAAAAAGAAAGACAAACACCCATATTTTCGATTCTGAATCCCAACGTCAATATTGTAGGTGAAGGGGAGATACGATTTTTCGTAGAAAAGGCGAGCGAACTGGCTAAAAGTTTAATCGCGCTTGGTGTTGAAAACCCAGAACTATCTATAAACATAGAAGTGCAGGTAGGCTCCAATTTTTTCTTTGAGGTAGCCCGCATACGCAGTTTGAGAATTGCCATGGAACACGTTTTTAATGGCAAATGTCCTACTATTACAGCCGTATGTGGCGTGACCAGTGGTGATGAAAAAGAGTATAACAATCTGTTGCGCTTAACAACAATGGCGATGTCTTCCATTATGGGGGGTATTGATTTCTTATACATAAAATCGTACAAAAAAGAGGTTGACGCTGAAAGTGTTCGGTGGTCAAGAAATATTTCACATCTACTGCGATATGAAAGTCATTTGGATTTTGTCGAGGACGTGGCTAACGGGTCTAATCTCATAGACTATCTGACTAGGGAGCTCCTGAAGAATGTGGATGTTAAACAATTTCATACCGATAAGGAAATAACAACAAGTTCTACGCAAGAAGGAATAGATTTAAAAAGCAATTACCAAAGCACAGATAAGCCACAAATGGCGGATTTCGTTTCTGGAATTGCACCAAATTTACGGGGACCCTATGGTTCTATGTATGCCATACGGCCCTGGACAATTCGTCAATATGCTGGATTTAGCACTGCAGAAGAATCAAATGCTTTCTACCGGAGAAATTTAGCAGGCGGACAAAAAGGACTGTCTGTTGCATTTGATCTGGCTACTCACAGGGGGTATGACTCAGATCACCCAAGAGTAAAAGGAGATGTCGGTATGGCCGGTGTTGCCATCGACTCTGTTGAGGACATGAAGATATTGTTCGATGGTATACCGCTCGATAAAATGTCGGTTTCAATGACCATGAACGGCGCCGTACTTCCCATTATGGCTTTTTATATTGTGGCCGCGCAAGAGCAAGGGATCGACATTCAAGCGCTTACGGGTACCATTCAAAATGACATCTTAAAGGAGTTTATGGTACGAAACACCTACATATATCCTCCAGCGCCATCCATGCGGATAGTCGGAGACATCTTTAAATATACCGCTACCAATATGCCTAAGTTTAATTCTATAAGCATAAGCGGATACCACATGCAAGAGGCTGGGGCAAATGCCGCCATAGAGCTAGCGTACACATTGGCCGATGGTTTGGAGTATGTCAGAACGGGAATAGACTCAGGGTTAGATATCGACGATTTCGCACCAAGATTGAGCTTTTTCTGGGGAGTTGGGATGCACTATTTTATGGAAATCGCTAAGTTGAGGGCTGGAAGGATCATATGGGCTAAATTGATAAAACAATTCGATCCGAAAAATCCAAAATCCCTTGCGCTTAGAACACACTGCCAAACAAGCGGGTGGAGTTTAACTGAGCAGGATCCGTTCAATAATGTTGCGCGTACTTGTATTGAGGCTAAGGCGGCAGTTATGGGTGGTACGCAATCCCTGCATACCAATGCGTTGGATGAAGCTATTGCACTACCTACCGACTTTTCTGCTAAGATTGCTAGAGACACGCAGATATACTTACAGACAGAGGTAGGTTTAACCGATGTGGTTGATCCTTGGGGAGGTAGCTTCTTTGTTGAATCGTTAACCAAAGAACTAGCCGATAAAGCTTGGGACTATATCTTAGAAGTTGAAGCTTTAGGGGGTATGTCAAAAGCTATTGAAGCCGGAGTGCCCAAACTACGTATCGAAGAATCAGCGGCTCGAAAGCAAGCCAAAATTGATAGTGGAGAGGATGTTATTGTCGGAGTCAATCAATATCAAACGGAACATAAATCAGAAATCGACATCTTAGAGATTGATAATGATGAGGTGCGATCGAATCAAATAAATAGAATTAAAAAAATTAAGGCGACTCGAAACAATGACGCCGTGCAATTAGCGCTTAATCAGCTTGAAGATGGTGCAAAAGGTGATGCGAATAATCTATTGGAACTCGCCGTGAATGCAGCTAAAGAAAGAGCTACATTAGGGGAAATTAGTACAGCATTAGAAAATGTTTTTGGCAGATACCAAGCGGTGACGAATAGCGTTTCTGGTGTATATTCGAAAGAGGTGAAGCAGGATAGTGATTTTATAGAGGCGAGCAAAGCATCAGACAATTTTGCAGTGAATTATGGGCGTCGTCCAAGAATCTTGGTTGCCAAAATGGGCCAAGATGGACACGACCGTGGCGCAAAAGTGATTGCCACAGGTTTTGCAGACATTGGTTTTGATGTTGATATCGGTCCGTTGTTTCAAACACCAAGCGAGGTAGCCAAGCAGGCTATTGAAAATGACGTACATGTCTTAGGTATTTCAAGTTTGGCTGGGGGCCATAAAACCTTAGTTCCTGAAGTTGTGGAACAGTTGAGACTTTTAGGACGTGAAGATATTGTTGTCGTAGCCGGTGGGGTAATACCAGAACAAGATTATAACTTCTTGTTCGAAAGCGGGGTCTCATTTGTGTTTGGGCCGGGTACTGTTCTTAGCAAAGCTGCAATGGATATCATTCAGGCTATTCCAAATAACACATAAAAACAAGGCATAAAAAAACCCCGATATTATCGGGGTTTTAAACATCTTATTATGTCGTTACGGTTTCTTGACCGTCATTCGTTTTGTTACTTTCTCACCGTTGCTTTCCAACGTGTAAAGGTAAATACCTTCTGTATAGTTACTCACGTCTAACACAACCATTTTCTCTGTAATCATACGTGACTCAATTACCTTACCCACGACATTGTAAACTGTAATAGTAGCTTCACCTTGAAAAGTTGCTTCAATGTATGTTTTTCCGATTGCTGGGTTTGGATAATTCTGTCCAACTTTAATGTTTCCACCCTCAGTGTCATAGCTTGAAGGCGTAACTGTCTGAAACGACATTAATCCCGCGGCCATAAATAGTATTAGTAAGAGTTGTTTCATAACTATTGTTTCAAAGATAATACAAATTATTGTGCCAAAACAATAATTGATTTGTCATAATTAACATTTTGGCAATTCTTGTTTCTGTATGCCTCTGTATAACAGCTTGTTGCGGCTAATTGTTTGCGGTTTTTTATGTGTAGAATAGATGTCGTTAATTTTCGAACAGGTGACTCTTATACCTAACACTTTGCTGTTCTATTGTTTCTTTTGGAAGACGTTAAGGTTGGCCTGGATTCCAATTCCCATGATAAACGGGTCATATGCGAATTCTGGTGGGGCATTACTTGTGTTTAAAAGTGGCAGTGAAAGTCCTAATTGCACGTGTAACTTCACATGTTCTGAACCACCCCTAAAGGTATACGCAGGTTCTACAAACTGGACACTGAATGGGTCCACGCTTTGAATCATTTGGTTTTGATATTCAACATGAGACATCCTCAAGGACAAGTGATTCTCAATTTTCTTATGATCAGAAATAAACCCAAAAGAGGGTTGAATGTAGTAACGATTGAAATCTACCTCAAAAGCATTGGATGGGTCGCCAACTGTCCCAGTGCCTATTCCTCCAGATATTTGTAGATGCATGTTAGACTCTGAGTCGTAGTGGTAATAACCACCTTCAACCGTCAACACACGGAAGTAGTCGTTGGAAAAAGAATCGGTGTTGTTTGATGAATAACCCATAAATGAGGCACCTGCAAACCCATGATCAGAGAACGCGTAAGATGCGGAAGCACTGCCCGTATAAAGGCCTTGAACATTTAGCGCGATGCCTCCTTTTTCTTTGTGGGCTGGCGCTTGAATGTGCGGAGGGAGGTAGTATAATTCGCATCCTACAAAAAGGAAAGATGCGAGTAGAATGCAAACGCGTTGAAGGTAAGATGCCATAGATGTTCGTTTTCTCAAAGTTAGTTTAAAAATAAGTGGTTTGTGTGTAGTGTGGTAAACGAGATTTGGCGATGCCTGCTTATCATATTAAGGCATAAAAAAAGGCCTGACCTATAATGGTAAAGACATTCTATTTTAAGCGCGCCATCCAGGATTATTCCCTTCGCCCCCAACTTCGCTGCACTGCGTTGTGCGCTTCACTCAAGGGCCTGGAAAGCCGTGCAGTGGATCAAGCCCGACAAGCTGTCGCTTGCTTTATCTTTTTTCATGCTTTTGCGCTGAAGCAAGCTTCGCACAACGCATAAAAAAAGCCCGACCATTCGGTCGGGCTTGATCATCAAGCGCCCCATCCAGGACTCGAACCTGGGACCTGCGGATTAACAGTCCGTCGCTCTAACCAACTGAGCTAATGAGGCTTTTTCTAAAAGAGGTGCAAAAATAATGTAATACATGAAACTCAAAAT
>Ga0209630_10001342_pt1 | contig 26523 bp, 20 predicted proteins | sample COG_01_FD_184745 | JGI IMG/M metagenome (GOLD analysis project Ga0209630, IMG submission 184745) | Pelagic Microbial community sample from North Sea - COGITO 998_met_01 (SPAdes) (version 2) | ecosystem: Environmental > Aquatic > Marine > Neritic zone/Coastal water | place: Helgoland, sampling... | reverse complement strand
TCCCATTGCCGTACTGAAAGCACCAATTTCCATGGTGATGACGGCTGGCGTATCGGAATCGGCTTCGCCAGGGAAACGGCATGAACCTGCAGCCGCTTCAGTACCAGAGGTACCTGAGCCGGTGAAGAACAATGCCCTACCGCCTTCTTGCATACCGACCATTTTGGCGTACTCTGCGCGAACCGTTGTAAAAAATCTCGCAACGTCTGGACCACGCATACCGCGTGTCTGGGTTGATGAAAATTGATCCACCAGCTCAGAGCCAAAAGCAGGGCCCGGTGTCACGTTGATGATCTTGTTATGTGGAGACCAAACAGGCGCTTTATCATCAAGAAATTTGTTTTCATTTGGTCCAACTTGACCCGTTTCGATAAGACGCCTAAGTCCGGAAAGTGGAGAGATTAATTCATTCGTCATTTTTAAGTACCTTTAACTATTTATAAATTCGTTTCTGATAATTAGTAATCTGATTATCCAGTCCAGCCTAATCCCGCACTAATACAATTGATCGAAAGTAACAACGGCGCCAACCCTTCCAAGGGATCATCGCCTTCTTCCTTGCTTCTAAATTCCTTCACCAATTGCACTTGTTCCATGCCTGCCTGAAACAGGACGGGGGAACGGCGGCTGAGTTTACGGCTGAATTTTTTGAAGCGCTCACAGAGTTCTTCTTCTTCGGTGATCTTCAAGATCATTTCAACGGATAAGTTGTATTCTGCGACGACCATGCCGAACACGGTAGCGCGAAGTGTTTCGTTTTCGACAAGATTGGAATACGTCTCGGATATCTCTAGATCGACCATTGCCAGCGTCTTTTCAGCCTCATTCAGTATCAAGCGAAACAAGCGTGTATCGTTGAACATGCTCTTGAGTAACTGTTCGCCTTCGGCACCGCGTGCATCGATGAATGATTTTAATGCGGTACCGATACCGTACCAGCCGGGGACGAGGTGTCGGTTTTGTGTCCAGGCAAAGACCCACGGTATTGCGCGTAGATCGCTGAGTGACTTAGCGCCAAAACGTCGGGCGGGTCGCGAACCGATATTCATCTTGGCTAATTCTTCTACGGGGCTTGCGGCACTGTAGTAATCGATCAGGTCGTCTGTCTCTGCCAATTCGCGATATTTATTAAAGGCGAGTTCGGACAAGTTTTCCATCGCCACATCAAATTCGGGGTTGGGTTTTAACACGTCTTCGTTTAATGATTTCAAGGTATGTTCAAACACACTCGCGGCCAACAGTTCCATCTGGTATTGCGCAGTACCTTCATTGGCATACTTTGATGACACCACTTCACCCTGTTCGGTGATACGCATCTGTCCGTGAATCGAACCGGCGGGTTGTGCGGCGATGGCATGTCCGGTAGGCGCACCACCGCGACTAACGGATCCGCCTCTACCGTGAAAGAAGGAGATTGGAATACCTGCTTCCTCCCCTATTTTGGTTAGGTTGGCCTGTGCCTTGGTCAATTCCCAGTTCGCGGTGAAGTAACCACCGTCTTTATTGGAATCGGAATAACCGATCATGACTTCTTGGACACCGGTTTGATGTTTGATCGATTGTTTGATGATCGGAATCGTAAATAACTCGGTCATCATCTCCGGGCCGCGTTGCAGATCGTCGATGGTTTCAAATAGCGGCACGATAGGCAGGCGACTATAGGCTTCACCGTCTTTCTCTATAAACAAGCCAGCTAGTTTTGCCAACACGTAAATACCCAGGATATCGTTGACCGATTGCGTCATGGATAAGATGAAATGACCGAAGGCTTCACGATCGAGTTTGTCCATCATCTCGTTTGACATCTGGAACAGTCCGAGTGTTGACGCAGATGCTTCATCGAGATTTGAAAACTGCGGTTGTTTTTCTGTCAATGGTTTTGCAAGTTCTTCGTCCAGCCATTCACGCCACTCTTTACTATTTAGATCGGGCTCTGTGTCATGTCCGTGTATTGCTTTATAAATGGCTATAAGCGTATTGTTTGTCGTTGTCGAATTCTCGCGCAGATCGAGACGTACGCTGCGAAAGCGAAACGCTTCGGCTTCTTGTAATAATGGCATGACATACATGCGTGCGAGTTGTCGACAATCCGCTTGTCTTAATCCAAACATGAGTTGCTTGATATGCTTAATAAACTCATCCGCATCAATATAACGTATCGCGTTGTAATGTCCTTCTTCATCACTCTCTAAGGTGCCGCGCAATTTAATCAACATGCAGGTCAGGAATTGACGGAACACCTCGCCCGGATTTCTTTCCGAGATATGTTCCAGTTCATCGATGCCGTCTAGAATAGCAGCAAGGTCGTCTTCGAATTCTTTTGAGAGGGTAATATTGTTACTCGAGACACTCAGGTGTTCGACTAAACTTTCCGTGCGTTCGATATAATGGCGCAATACCATTTCTCGATTCTTTAACAGGGTATCTTTAGTGATCTCATTGGTAACGAAAGGATTGCCATCGCGATCACCACCGATCCATGAACCAAACTGAAAGAAAGGTTGCAGTGAAAAATCGGTATCGGGATAGCTTTGCGCTAATGCCAATTTTAATTTTTCATGCGTCTCTGGTACACGTTCATACAAGGACTGTTCGAAGAAATGTAATCCCCACACCACCTCTTGCGGCACAGATGGTTTCTCCAGACGCAGTTCACCGGTTAGCCAGAGCAAATCAATCTCGTTACGCAGCGCATCGATAAATTTTTCACGCTCACGCGTTGTCCAACGATCACCTTCCAGACGATAGAGTAAGACATAGATACGACGGTGTATCTCAAGTACGGTTACGCGTTTTGCTTCGGTAGGATGCGCAGTTAATGTTGGCCGTATATGTGCAACATCTAATAACTTTTGAATCTCTTTGGCACTGACGCCTGATTCGCTGGCTTGTTTAAAGACATTGGCAAAAGTGCCCGGCACATTTTCCAGTCCCTGTTCTTTTTCAGCCATACGTCGACGACGCATACCGGTATTTTCTTCCGCAACATTGAGTAACTGAAACCAGATACCCCATGCCTGGAGTATGCCCAGCAACAATTCTTTGTCGCCTGGCGGGATTGCCAACTCGCCACGTACATAGGGCAATATCTCGCGATGGCGCTGTTCAATAACTTGAATGAGTTGATCGGTTAAGATGCCAACCACTTCTTTTGCGTAACTCGCTGAAGCGGCATCTAATGTTTGTTTGTTGGTCTCGTTTTGTGTTGCTGTCATAAAACTCTATCCCAAATATATTTAAAGCGTTTCTAAAAATAGTGACTTTTTTGTATGTACATCCTTATACAAAACAGCGAGTCAGCTCCGTGCAAGAGGGGCCCAAACACGGAGCTGACAACGCTTACACAAAATAATTTATACAATACGACATATAAACCGAAAAAAAGTCATGTTAGGCAACGCGGTCGCCAGGTTCTTTATTATTGAAAAATGCTTCTACATTTGCCAATGATCGCAGTCCCATAGCAACGCGGGTTTCTGTTGTGGCACTACCCAAGTGCGGTAGCAGTACAACATTTTCCATCGACAATAAGTCTTCTGTCACAGTCGGCTCTTTTGCGAACACATCCAGGCCAGCACCTGCAATCACACCGTCTTTTAATGCTTGAACCAACGCCGGCTCATCAACCACATCACCGCGCGCGGTGTTGATCAGGAATGCTGATTTTTTCATCATGCCTAAACGTTCTGCATTCATAAGATTGGTATTCGAACCACCACCCGGACAATGCAAGGTGACAAAGTCTGCACCCTTAAGCACGTCTTCAACGGTATCCAGTTGTGTTGCACTGTATTTTTTAATCACTTCATCAGACGGCGGATACGGATCGTAAAAACTGATTTCCATGCCAAAGCCAAAGTGTGCTTTTTGGGCTACTGCCTGCGCAATACGACCAAAACCAATAAAGCCGAGTTTCTTACCCGTTACCTTGGTTGCCAACATATGCGTTGGACACCAACCATCCCACTTCTTGTCGCGCACTAAACGTTCGCCTTCGCCGACGCGACGCGAGACCGTTAGTAGCAAGCTCATGGCAATATCGGCAGTACAATCAGTCAAGACTTCAGGTGTGTTGGTGACAACAACACCCACCGCTTTCGCGGCTTCGGTATCGATATTATTAAACCCGACACCAAAGTTTGAAACGATCTTGCACGTGCGTCCTTCGACACCAAATATTTCCGAGTTAATTTGAAAATCAGAAACAGTCGGACATATCGCATCGGCAGTTTGCATCGCTGCTTTAAGCTCTTCGACTGACATCTTGTGGTCGTCTTCATTCAAGACAACATCAAACAGTTCTTGTGCTTTAGCTTCTGCTTCTGCAGGCCACTTGCGGGTTAATATTACCTTTGGTTTACTCACTTTAAAGTCTCCTATTAACTTGCTTTAGCCAGTACTTCTTGTACGACTGAAGCAAACGCTGATGGATTAGGCACAACCGTGACACCACATTCCTGAAGTATTTCTACTTTTTCTGCAGCACTTTCGCCAACAGCAGAAATAATCGCGCCGGCATGTCCCATGCGACGACCTTTTGGTGCGGTTAACCCGGCAACATAACCAATAACCGGTTTCGACATATTGTCTCTAGCCCAGATTGCGGCATCGACTTCTTGTGGTCCACCAATCTCGCCGATAATGACTACCGCATCGGTTTGATCATCTTCTTCAAAGGCAGCTAAATGATCACGGAATGAACTTCCGTTAATAGGATCACCGCCGATACCAATACTGGAAGACACACCAATGCCTACGTCTTTCATCTGTGATGCTGCTTCGTAACCTAATGTTCCGGAGCGACCAACGATACCGACATTACCTTCAAGATAGATATGTCCCGGCATGATACCCATCATGCATTTTCCTGGGCTGATAGAACCAGCACAGTTAGGTCCGGTTAGTAACATCTTGTGATCAGCTCGGTAGCGACGCATGTAGCGTTTAACACGGATCATATCCTGCGAAGGGATACCATCAGTGATTGCAACGCAATAGCGAATACCCGCATCTGCCGCTTCCATAATACTGTCTGCTGCAAACGGTGGTGGTACAAAGATGATACTTGCGTCCGCACCAGTCGCTTCGACCGCGTCTTTCATTGTATTAAACACGGGTCTATCCAGATGTTTAGTACCACCTTTGCCGGGTGTAACACCACCGACGACATTAGTACCGTACTTAATCATGTCGGTCGCATGGAAAGAACCAATTTGACCGGTAAAACCTTGAACTAAAACTTTTGTATTTTCATCTAAATGAATTGCCATATTCGTTTCCCCTTACTTACCAGTCGTTTCTTTCCAGATAGCAACAGCTTTATCTGCCGCTTCCTTCAAAGTATCAGCCATAATAATTGGCAGGCCACTATCAACAAGAATCTTGCGACCCTCTTCGACATTCGTGCCTGATAATCTAACGACCAGTGGGACTTTCAGATCAATTTGTTGAACGGCCTGAACCACGCCTTCCGCGATCCAGTCACAACGATTGATACCAGCAAAGATGTTAACCAGAATGCATTCAACCTTGTCATCTGACAGCACGAGATTAAACGCCTTGGTAGTCCGTTCGGGTGATGCGCCACCGCCAATATCTAAAAAGTTGGCAGGTTCGCCGCCGGCATGCATTATCATATCCATGGTCGCCATCGCTAAACCGGCGCCATTGATAATACAACCGATGTTACCGTCGAGACCGACATAGCTCAGGCCACGATCTGCTGCACGCATTTCACGCGCGTCTTCTTGTGACTTATCTCTGAGTTCGGCAATGTTGCTGTGACGAAACAATGCATTGTCATCAAAACCCATCTTTGCATCGACGGCCACTATGTTGCCCTCTTTGGTAACAACCAATGGATTTATCTCAACCATAGTTGCATCCAGATCGCGCATCGCCCGGTAACAACCGAGAATGGTGGTCACAGCTTGGTTGACCTGTGTTTTATCCAGACCTAGTGCAAAGGCAATTTCACGCGCCTGAAACGGTTGCATACCGACTGCCGCTTCGACTGCTATTTTGATAATGGATTCAGGCTTGGTTACCGCGAGTTCTTCGATCTCCATGCCGCCTTCTGCTGAAGCAACAACGGTAACGCTTTCATTGGCACGATCGAGGACGAAGGCCAGATAAATTTCACGTTCAATATTGCATCCTGCTTCTATATATAAGCGATGACAAATCTTGCCTTGTGGGCCAGTTTGATGCGTTATCAATTTTGCACCGAGCAATTCCTCGGCGGCCTTTGAAACTTCACCTTCTGTTTTACAGACTTTAATACCGCCTGCCTTACCACGTGCACCGGAATGAATTTGTGCCTTAACAACCCAGACTTCACCACCGATTTCTATGGCACGATAGGCTGCTTGTTCGGGACTGTAGGCAAGTCCGCCAGCAGCTATGGGGATACCATATTCTGCGAGTATTTCTTTAGACTGATATTCATGAATATCCATGATTACAACCTCCTAATAGTTTTAAATAAAATTCGTTGTGTTTAGTTGGCTGCGATCTGATCGGCTTGCGCAATCACATTGCGCGCCATACGCTCGGAAGCGATATCGATCATCTTGCCATCTAATTGTGCCGCGCCCTTACCGGCCTTAGCCGCTTCTTCAAGTGCTTCCAGTACACGACGTGCACGCGTCACTTCTGCGTCAGGTGGCGACATTACTTCATTTGCCAATTCAATTTGCGATGGGTGTATTGCCCATTTACCTTCATAACCCAGAGCAGCAACACGACGCGCTGCTTCTCTAAAGGCATCGGCATCACTAAAATCACCAAACGGTCCATCTATTGCGCGTAAACCATAAGCACGACAGGCGGTCAGCATTTGCACCTGTGCGGCATGCCATTGGTCAATCTCAACACCTTTACAAGCATAGTCCGGGTTTAAACCACCAATCACCGTAGTACGTGAACGAAGGCTTGCAGCATAATCTGCTACACCAAAGTGGAATGCTTCAAGTCGCGGGCTTGCCTGAGCAATGGTGAAAACATTTGCGCCACCAAGTGCGGTTTCAATCAGACATTCAAGGCCGATTTTTTTCTTCAAACCCATTGCGGTTTCGATTTGGGTGACCATCATATCAATGGCATAAACATCTTCTGCGGTACCGACTTTCGGAATCAGAATGGTATCCAGATTGTTGCCGGCTTGTTCGAGAATATCGACAACGTCGCGATACATATAATGTGTATCCAGACCGTTAATTCGAACTGACATGGTTTTGTTGCCCCAATCGATATCATTTAGACCTTCAATAATATTTTTTCGTGCTTGTTCCTTGTCGTCTGGAACAACAGCATCTTCACAATCGAGAAATATATAATCGGCGTCGCTCTTGGCGGCCTTTTCGAACATACCTGGATTGGATCCAGGTACGGCTAACTCACTACGTTGTAGACGCGCACGCGCCTGCTCATACTGTGTAAAACTCATACTATTTACCCTCCGTTTTACTAACAACAACGAATTGCATTAGCAAAAACTTATATAAACACCATCATTTAATTACAGAATTTCCAGTATCAAATACTGGAATGTTTTATAGGAAAAAAAGGCGGGCTATACGCCCGCCATTAAAACTTGCTTATTATTATTGTTGTATTCTTGGTTTAGCAGTTGAACGCAAGTATTCCTGCGCTGCTGCAACACCACTACCCAATTCAATCGGGTAGCCCAGATCTTTCATGGTCATTTCTGCACCATTGATCGGGGTTAAAACCATCAGCTCATTCATATCACCAAGGTGGCCTATACGAAATGCTTTACCGGCAATCTTGGTAAGACTGATTGAAAGCGCCAGGTTGTAATAGTTGTAGGCATGACGAACAACTTCATTGCCATCAAAGCCTTCTGGGACTTTAACAGCGGTAACAGTATCGGAATACCATTTGTCGTCGTTCGCAATTGGTCGCATTCCCCAAGCGCTGACTGCAGCGCGAACTGCATTAGCCATACGATTATGACGTGCAAAGACATCATCCAGGCCTTCTTCGAATAACATGTTCAGCGATTCGCGTAAGCCGCGGAGTAAATTCATAGGCGGTGTGTAGGGGAAGTAACCGAGGTCATTCGTTTTGATTTGGTCATTCCAGTCAAAAAATGTCTTTGGCAAGGTTGAACCTTCGCGACACGCTAATGCTTTTTCACTGGCACAAACAATACCGAGACCCGTAGGCAACATAAAACCTTTTTGTGAACCAGAGACACAGATATCTACGCCCCATTCGTCCATACGAAAATCGATTGAACCAACAGAACTTACACCATCAACGAATAACAATGCTGGATGGTCGCAAGCGTCTAATGCCTTGCGTACACCGGCGATATCAGAAGCAACGCCGGTTGCTGTTTCGTTTTGAGTTGCGAAGACCGCTTTGATTTCGTGATTTTTATCAGCAGCCAGAACTTCTGCATACTTTTCGACAGGAACGCCGTCACCCCATTCTTCTTCTAAGTGCTGAACGTCCAGCCCCCAACGTTGACAAAGGTCGACCCAAAGGAATGAGAAGTGGCCAAAACTGGACATTAATACCTTATCACCGGCATTCAATGTATTTGATACTGCTGATTCCCAACCACCGGTACCCGATGCGGGGAAAATAAAGACACGACCATTTTTGGTCTTGAAGACTTTTTTCATGTCTTCATATAGTGGTTTGGTGAATCCAGGCAAGTCCATGGCGCGCATGTCTTCCTGCTCATGGTTCATTGCATTCTGAATACGGCGCGGCACCGTTGTTGGGCCAGGGATAAATAAAAAATTACGTCCAGGCATGCTATACCCTCCAAAGTTATGAAAAAAATGTCTTTTACAAATAAAAAAGGGATCTCCGCTTTTTTATTTTAAATTCTCTAGTTTCAGGAGCTTTCGCTAAGACATCTCTTCAGCGGTGAGCGCTTGTACCAATTCTTATTATTTTATTATTTTTAACGCAATGAGCACTGGGTGCTGGATTGCGGCGATTGATAGCAAGCAATGCAGTCTAACTAATAAACAAGGGTCAAATCAATGTTTTGAGGGATTTTAATCATTTCGTCAAATTTTAGTCACATTCGATCAGAACGCTATGAGGCCTGATCCAGATCATTTATCAAGTCAATGGCACCTTCAAGACCAACTGAAAGACGAATTAAGCCCGGTTTGATACCAGCTTTAGCAGCCTGTTCATCAGTCAGTCTATGGTGCGTCGTCGTCCGGGGATGTGTAATCGTACTCTTGGTATCACCCAAATTAGCGGTAATGGAGAGTAGCTTGATCGAGTCGATAAAATTCCAGGCTGCCTCTTGCCCGCCCTTCACTTCAAAACTGACAATCCCGCCTGCGCCGGATTGCTGCTGTTTTGCCAGCGCATATTGAGGATGCGACTCAAGCCCTGGATAATATACTTTCTCGACAAATTTCTGACTTTCCAACCACTCGGCGATCTTCTGCGCATTTTGGCAATGTGCCCGCATTCTTATCGATAATGTCTCCAATCCTTTCAGAAACACCCAAGCGTTGAATGGACTCATGGTCACACCACCAGTACGCAATATGGGAAATATATGCTCTTTAAGTAAAGAGTCACTACCCACGATAGCCCCTCCTACACAACGACCTTGGCCATCAAGATATTTTGTTGCTGAGTGAATAACGATATCTGCACCGAGTTTTAGTGGTAATTGTAAAACAGGTGTACAAAAACAATTGTCGACAATCAGGAGCTTTTCATCATTGTGAGCAATTTCGGCCAATTTTGTAATATCGGCAATTTCAGTGAGTGGATTAGAGGGTGTTTCCAAAAAAAGTAGCTTTGTTTCCGGTTTTATCGCATTTTTCCATGCTTCATAGTCGGTCAAATCGACAAAAGTGGTCGTTATTCCATATCGCGGCAATATGTTTGATAACAGATTAACTGTTGTACCAAAAATACTGCGTGATGAAACAATATGATCACCCGCCTTCAGCAAGCCTAAAAATGTAGATAATATTGCGCTCATGCCCGATGAAGTGGCTATACAACTTTCACCACATTCGAGCGCAGCCAGTCTCTGTTCAAATGTGCGCACGGTGGGATTGGTAAACCGCGAGTAGATATTTCCCGGGCTATCACCCGCAAAGCGAGCGGCAGCCTCAGCTGCATTGGCAAACACATAGCTCGAACTGGCAAATATCAATTCACTATGTTCACCTTCATGGCTCCGGACCTGTCCAGCACGGACAGCAAGCGTTTCAGCGCTGAGTTGTTTTGTATCGTCTGTCATATTGGCATCCTCAATAGTAGTAATTAGAGCTTTGCAGAGTCAGCCCTGGAATAAGTATTACTGAAGTGAACGTGGGGTAGTGAAGCCGTCGCTTCGGACTCCTCGGCTCTAGCTCCTGCTTCGCCCTACCTCCTGCATCCATGCAGTCGTGTCCTCGCGACATAAAAAAACCCGCGTTCAGCTTCAGCTAAAGCAGGTTGTCTCTTTAGCGGTATTTTTATTGCGCCCGCAAGCTGATTTCAAATCGGCGCATGTATAGAAAATAGTGAATTTCTCTTCCCATGTCAAATACTTAAAGTCTCTTTCTACCAGTAAGTATAGCGGTTAAAATAAGGTCTATTATATAGAGATGTTAAATAATATTATTTTTACAGGGAGAAAGTATTTTGGCCGCATCTAAAAAAGCCCCTAGTGGTGGCAAAAAGATTTCAATTAAGAATGGTAAGTTAAATGTACCGGATACTCCTGTTATTCCTTATATAGAAGGCGATGGTATTGGGCCCGATGTCTGGCAAGCCTCACAACGTGTATTGGACGCTGCTGTAAAAAAAACCTATGGCGGTAAAAAAGAAATTAAATGGCTTGAGGTTTATGCTGGCGAAAAGGCTAATAAACTAACCGGTAGCTGGCTGCCTGATGAAACCATCGATACTTGTCGCGAGTTCCTGGTTGCCATTAAAGGCCCCTTAACAACACCGATAGGTGGTGGCATTAGCTCCTTAAATGTCGCACTGAGACAAATCCTGGATCTGTATGTGTGTCTACGTCCGGTACGTTGGTATAAAGGTGTCCCCTCCCCAGTCAGACATCCGGAATTAATCGATATGGTGATCTTCCGCGAGAATACAGAAGATATCTACACCGGCATTGAGTTTGAGCAAGGCAGTGAAGAGAATAAAAAGTTTCTCGATATGTTTAAAGAAGCTTTTCCTAATTATTATCAAAAGATTCGATTCCCAAACACCTGCGGTATTGGCATAAAACCAATATCACAAGAAGGCACGGCACGTCTGGTTCGTGCAGCTATTAAATACGCGCTAGCGAACAAACGTAAAAGCGTTACCTTTGTGCATAAAGGTAACATCATGAAATTTACCGAAGGCGCATTTCGAAACTGGGGCTATGAACTGGCGGAAACCGAATTTGCGAATGAAACCTATAGTTGGGATATTTGGGAACGTACCCGTGCTGTAAAAGGTATGCAGGCCGCACAAGATGAAATGGCTCAGGCTGAAAAAGATGGCAAGGTTTTGATCAAAGATGCGATAGCCGATATTACCTTGCAACAAGTATTAACTCGCCCTGAAGATTTTGAAGTTATCGCAACCATGAATCTAAATGGCGATTATTTATCAGATGCATTGGCGGCTCAGGTAGGTGGGATTGGTATCGCACCGGGTGGCAATATTAATTACGACACTGGCCATGCAATTTTTGAAGCAACTCACGGCACCGCACCAAAGTATGCTGGTCAGGATAAAGTAAATCCGGGATCACTTTTATTGTCTGGTGAGATGATGCTGCGTTACCTTGGTTGGACTGAAGCAGCAAATCGAGTGATCGAAGCAATGGATAAGACCATTGCCAATAAAACGGTTACCTATGACTTTGCCCGTCTGATGGACGGTGCAACAGAGGTTAAATGTAGCGAATTTGCAGACGCATTAATCTCAAACCTGTGATGTGTTGAAACTTAGATAAAGACCATGTCAGATAAAGAGCTGATTGCAGAATGCTCGCAGATTATCTACGATGGCTTTATTCGTTATAACAATCACTTTCATCGCATGACAAGACGTGCTCGCACACGTTTTGAACAGCGCGATTGGAAAGGACACCAACAGGATATCGTCGACCGTGTTGACCTCTATGAAAAATCAATTCGACGCATCGCGCTTGCACTTCGCAAAACACTCGATGAACGCGTTACTGATAAAGAACTCTGGCACAAAGTAAGAAGCTACTTTGGCGAACGCCTGGATCAGGTGCCTGATAATGATTTTATTAAAACCTTCTTTAACTCAACCACTCGACGCATATTTGATACGGAAGGCGTTGATCAAGGAATAGAGTTCACTTCTTCCAGTCCATCAGATGATCTGCATCTGATAATGTCACTCAACATCAGGCGTTACCCTTCCTGGGTTTCCCTGCAACGCATCTTCGAAACTATTCTTGATGACTTTTCTTTTCGAATTCCCTATGACGATATCAGTCGTAATGCCAAACGCATTGAGAAGATAATAAGCACCGACACTAAATTAAAGTTTAGTAAAAATGTCGAGTACATAAGATTTGAATTTATCGATTCATTTTTTTATCAAGCAGCGCGCGCTTATTTAGTTGGTAAATTAATACTCAGTGAAGGCGAAACGCCTATTGTTATCGCTTTTAAAAATGAAGACAGTGGCATCATGGTTGATGCTGTTTTTCTTAGTGAGAAAGAAATTAGTTTAATCTTTGGCTATACACGCTCATATTACTTTGCTGACCCTAACTCTGTAATAGGTGCCGTTCATTTTCTTAAATCAATACTTCCTAAAAAACCAATTGATGAGTTATACACAGTACTTGGCCGTTTACGACAGGGGAAGACTGAACGTCACAGGACATTTACCACACACTTAAGTAACACCAGAGATAAATTTGTACATGCGGAAGGTGATACTGGACTTGTCATGATTGTATTTACATTACCATCTTACAATCTGGTTTTTAAAATTATTCGCGACAAGTTTGGTTACCCAAAAACTGTTTCACGTGATGAGGTTATTGGTAAATACAAACTTGTATCAAAGCATGATAGAGCTGGCAGATTGATTGACACACAAGAGTTTCTAAATCTTAAATTTCCTATTAATCGATTCTCTAGAGATCTCCTGGTTGAATTGCTCGAAGGCGCCTCAGAAAGCGTACGCATGGAAGGCAAGAACCTGCTCTTGAAAAGAGTCTATACAGAACGGCGTGTACGACCATTAAACCTCTACATCAATGAAGTTGCAGAAGAAGAAGCTATCGCCGCAGTAGTTGATTACGGCCAAACGATTAAAGACCTGGCGCAAACGAATATTTTCACTGGTGATCTGCTTTTAAAAAATTTTGGCGTTACACAACATAAACGCGTTATTTTCTACGATTATGATGAGGTGTCATTGGTAACTGAATGTAACTTTCGTGAGATACCTGAAGCTAGTGACTTTGATGATGAGATGCTGGCAGACACCTGGTACTACGTTGGCGCAAACGATATATTTCCTGAAGAGTTTATTAAATTTTTATCCATGAATGAAAAGCTTAAAATAGAATTCATGAATCATCATCAGGATTTATTAACCGCTCAATACTGGCGTAAGGTAAAACAGCATCATATTAGTGGAGAGGTTTCATTAGTTGTTCCCTACACCTCTACTACCGCAACACTTAAGGAAAAATAGACTAGTGCCTTATTCTTCTATTTTTATACCATGCTTTTCAATAATTGATTTAAGGAATTTATTTCGAACATAAACTTCATCGCACTCTGAGAATACACGATTTATATAAACAGAAATAACAAACATTATAAATGCGTATATAAGAACAATCCCGCCGAGAAACGAATGATATTTATCCCCTTGTGCTACTAGCATCAAGCATTGAGGTATTATCGCTGGCACTGAAAAACTCAAATAAACTGTTTTACTTGCGGAATAAGTAATGATCGAACCCGCAATTAAAGTTGCAATGAATAATAAGAGGATCCCATGATGCAGAATATTCTCGAGCAAAGGAAGTGCTCCCTCAGGTATGAATATAAAACCCGTAAGCCCCCACATTGTCCCTGATATTGCTGAGGTAATTAAAAAAACCATCATCCAAACATCGATGTTTTTCTCGTGGTCACTATTATTAAATTTCCAGGTAACAAAAAACCGTGCTGATGTAAATATCGTAAAAATGATGAACCAAGTATTTAAAACCGTGTCAGGAGTAATGCCTTTAAATAACCAAAAAGCCATAACAGCACCGAAATATGTTGCTGTATAGGAAAAATAAGACTGATCGTAAAGTCGCTGTATTTGATTCTTATTTATTATCATAATGGTCAATTAATATAACTTTCTATTAATAGAGTATTTTGTCTTTTACCCTAGGTTTAAGACATCTTGCATATCAAACAGACCATTGTCTTTTTCAACCAACCATTTTGCTGCCCTTACTGCACCATTAGCAAAGGTCTTTCTTGATGATGCCTTATGCGTTATCTCAACGCGCTCGCCTTCCGTTGCAAACATAACGGTATGATCACCAACAATGTCACCCGCTCGTATTGTTTCAAAGCCGATTGTATTTTTGTCTCTTTCACCGGTAATACCTTCACGGCCATAAACGGCACATTCTTTTAGATTACGTCCTAAAGTATTCGCGACAACTTCTCCCATACGTATCGCAGTTCCTGACGGGGCATCTTTTTTATGTCGGTGATGCGCCTCAATTATTTCAATATCCGAATCTTCGCCGATAACTTGCGCCGCCATCTCCAGAAGTTTCAAACAAAGGTTAACGCCGATACTCATATTTGGTGCAAACACAATGGCAATTTTGTCTGAAGCAGATTTAATCTGTTCATGATCGGCTTTACTAAGCCCTGTTGTGCCTATCACCATCTTACATTTAGCAGAGACGCACTTTTTAATATTCGCTGTAACTGAAGCAGCAAAAGTAAAATCAATAATTACATCAACTTGATCAGCAATGCTTGAGATATCGTCGGTAATTAGTACACCTATTTTACCAATGCCAGCAACTTCACCAGCATCGATTCCGATCATAGATGATTCACTGTACTCAATTGCAGCGGTGACCTCGACCCCATCAGTGTCTTTGCAGACCTCCATTATAGTCTTACCCATTCTTCCAGCTGCACCACACACACCAATTCTTACCGACATAGCTACTGCGCCTATATAGATTCTGTTATTGAGGATTATACATTGATTACAAAAACTGATTTAACATTCTGAAAATTTTATGCCGTCACTAGTCACACATAATGACAACTGCATTTTAAACTGTAGGAGGTATTGTCATTTGCATTGATTCTCTTTCCATCCAGCTAGCATACCAGCAGTCTAGTTTTGGATGCACCTTATGCCAATCTTCTTCGGGTAGTCGAAAATCAAGATAAGCAAGGGCACATGCTACCCCTATTTGTCCAATCGTGACCGGACCAATAAGTCGTGTCATTTCTGAGTCTAAAGAGAGCAATGCCCGTCTTATCACATTTAATTGTCGAGCCCGCATATCGCTATATTGCTCAGATTCCGGGCGTAAACTGTCCAAACGTATCATCACAGCAGCATCGAGAATACCATCGGCAAGCGCTTGTAGACGCAAGGCATTCCAGCGTGATTCTCCAGCAGCAGGAAAAAGAACTACCTCCTTATTCAGACTGTCCAGATATTCACAAATCACAGGCGAATCAAACAATATTTGATTATCGGCGATCATCAGCGCGGGTACTTTTCCAAGTGGGTTAGCATTTGCTAATTCAGGTGGGTTTTCCCAAGGATTTGATACTATTAACTCAATCTTATCTTCGAGACCTAACTCTATAGCAGCAATTCGTACTTTTCGGACATAGGGCGATGTTGGAGAAAAATATAGCTTCATTGCTTATCATTTTCCTTTATTTATTAAATCAAGACTACAACAATACAGATTGTTGTATGTTCATTCAATAATTTATAGATGGTCATATATGACCTTTCTTTCTTACCTAAAGTGGAGGTAATTTTCTGTCTCTGTAGTTGAACTTGTAACATGCGAACCAGAAATTAATGAATTAATCTACCGGTCTGTCAAAAGATGGTGACACGATTCTGCAACGAAAAGATGATATAAAGGATCTTATGGCAAGACTTAGAGAGTTTGATTACGACAAAACCTTGGTAAGTGCGGGGAAGCAATTCTGGGCTAATGGTTATCAAGCGACATCCATCAAGGACATTGCTTCCGTTACTGGTGTAAAACCCGGTAGCTTATACAAGGCATTTGGTGATAAAAAAGGATTGTTTCTAAAATGCGTTAAGCATTATATGGAACATACTTCTTATTATGCGATCCTCATTGAAAATCCTGATGCTCCATTTAAAGCAAGTCTGCGTAAAATTTTCAACCTGATGGTAGACAGTTGTGACGAATCTGTCCGGAATAGTGGTTGTTTAGTAACAAACTCTGCTTACGAAATGGCCTCTGTCGATGAAGAGATCTTTGGTGAAATGAATAAGCACCTCTCCCAAATGAAGCAAGCCGTCCTCAGTCGTATCCGTTCAGCACAAGCGTCAGGAGAAATCGATAAAGAAAAGGATGCCGATTCCTTAGCCGCCTACATCATGACGCTAATACAAGGTTTGTTAGTCTCATCTAGAGTGACCAAAGATCAATCAGAAATGCGAAAAGCGATTGAGATGGGTTTAAGCTTATTAGACTAATATTGTTTTAAAATTATTAGCTGACATCCTGAATAGGTGTCCTGCTTTAAACTGTCCCAATTAACTTGTCATTGAATCAAAAAACTTTTTAACACCGTCCACCCAGGAACTGGCCTGCGGACTATGTTTATTACCACCACTATCCATTGTCGCTTCAAATTCTTTTAATATTTCTTTTTGTTTGCTGGTTAACTTAACGGGTGTTTCAATAATAATCCGGCAAAGTAAATCACCTGTTGATGAGCTTCTTACCGAACGAACACCTTTTGATTTAAGACGAAACATTTTTCCGCTTTGTGATTCAGCAGGAATTTTCAATTTAACTTTTCCATTTAAGGTCGGCACTTCAAGTTCGCCACCCAACGCCGCAGTGGTAAAACTGATAGGCACATCACAATAAAGATCCGTAGTATCACGCTCAAAGATAGGATGAGCCTTAACAGAGATATGTACATATAGATCACCAGCCGGACCACTGTTTTCTCCAGCCTCACCTTCACCAGAAAGACGAATCCGGTCACCATTATCGACACCTTCCGGCACCTTGACTGAGATGGTTTTACTATCCCTGACACGACCCTCGCCTCGACAAGGTCCACATGGATCACTAATTATCTTTCCTTGACCACGACACTGCGGACAGGCTTGTTGAACAGAAAAAAAGCCTTGTTGCATTCTAACCTGTCCATGGCCGGCACAGGTTGGGCAGCTTACCGGGGAGCTTCCTTTTTTTGCACCGGAACCTTTACAGCTCTCACAGACCACCATTTTCGGAACACGAATTTTTACTGTCGTTCCAGCAACGGCATCTTCCAAAGACAGTTCAAGGTTATAACGTAAATCCGCACCGCGATAGACACGGTTACCACCACGTCCACCACCGCCACCGCCACCGCCAAAAATATCACCAAAGACACTATCGAAGATGTCACCAAACCCGGCACCGCCAGCACCGCCACCAGCACTGGTTTCTACACCGGCATGACCAAATTGATCATAAGCAGCGCGTTTTTGCGGATCAGATAAAATGTCATGTGCTTCTTTTGCTTCTTTAAACTTTTCCTCGGCCTTGTCATCGCCTTCATTACGATCAGGGTGGTGTTTCATTGCCAAACGACGATAGGCTTTTTTTAATTCAGCCTCATCAGCATTTTTGGAAACGCCTAATACTTCGTAATAATCTCGTTTATCTGCCATGCCTATAACTCTTTTATATTTTTATTTTATGTACATTTTGCATAACGCTAATACGCAAATAAGCCCGGAGAGGATAACTCTTCTCCAGGCTGTTTTATTGTAATTATGCTGCTTTAATAAAAGCTTCTATGCGATTATTTTTTCTCGTCTTCAACTTCTTCAAACTCAGCATCGACAACATTATCATCTGCTGGCTCACTAGCCGCAGCCTCAGGATTAGCACCTGCATCGCCACCTTCTGCAGATTGCTGTTCTGCATAAGCACGTTCTGCAAGTTTTCCTGCAACTTCCGTTAACTTGGTTGTCTTTTCTGTAATCGCTTCCTTGTCCTCACCTTTCAAGGCCTCTTCAAGATCCGCTATGGCAGCTTCAATCTCAGTCTTTTCTTGCTCTTCGACCTTGTCACCAAGATCTTCAATTGATTTCTTAGTTGCATGGATCATGTTTTCTGCCATGTTTCTAGTTTCAACCAATTCTTTTGCAAGTCGATCTTCTTCTGCGTGCGCTTCAGCATCTTTAACCATGTTGTCGATTTCTTCATCAGAAAGACCACTAGATGCCTTGATCACAATAGACTGTTCTTTACCTGTCGCCTTATCTTTTGCAGAGACATTCAAGATACCATTTGCATCAATATCAAAGTTAACTTCAATTTGCGGAACGCCTCTTGGTGCTGGTGGGATATCACTTAGGTCAAAACGACCCAATGATTTATTGCCCGCAGCCATCTCACGTTCACCCTGCATTACATGCACGGTAACAGCGGTTTGGTTATTTTCAGCCGTGGAAAAAACCTGATTCGCTTTAGTTGGTATCGTTGTATTCTTATCAATCAACTTAGTCATGATGCCGCCCATTGTCTCAATACCTAAAGACAACGGTGTCACGTCTAATAAGAGTACGTCTTTAACATCACCACCTAAAACACCGGCTTGAATAGCCGCACCAACAGCTACCGCTTCATCTGGGTTTACATCCTTACGCGGTTCTTTCTCAAAAAACGCTTGAACCTTTTCTTGTACCATTGGCATACGGGTTTGACCACCAACCAAAATAACATCAGTAATATCAGATTTTGATAGGCCGGCATCATCGAGAGCTACTTTACAAGGCGCAATGGTACGTTCAACTAGTTCGCCTACCAATGATTCCAACTTGGCTCGCGTCATCTTCAAATTAAGATGCTTAGGACCACTAGAATCGGCAGTGATATATGGTAAATTAATATCCGTTTGCTGACTGGACGATAATTCTATCTTCGCTTTTTCAGCGGCTTCTTTAAGACGTTGCAGCGCTAGTGGATCGTTATGTAGATCAACGCCCTGCTCTTTCTTGAATTCCTCACAAAGGAAATCAATGATTCGAAAATCGAAATCTTCACCACCAAGGAAAGTGTCACCATTAGTTGAAAGCACTTCAAACTGATGTTCTCCATCTATCTCGGCAATTTCAATAATAGATACGTCAAACGTACCGCCACCCAAATCGTAGACTGCAATCTTGGCGTCGCCACGCTTTTTATCCATACCGTAGGCTAATGCTGCAGCAGTTGGTTCATTGATAATACGTTTAACATCAAGACCCGCAATTCGTCCTGCATCTTTGGTAGCTTGACGTTGTGAATCATTAAAATACGCAGGTACCGTTATGACGGCTTCCGTAACATCTTCGCCTAGATAGTCTTCTGCGGTTTTCTTCATCTTCATCAAGACGCGCGCAGAGACTTCAGGTGGCGCCATCTTTTTACCGTTGATTTCAACCCAGGCATCGCCGTTATCTGCCTTAACAATTTTGTAAGGTACGAGCTTGATATCTTTTTGAACCGTATCTTCATCAAAACGGCGACCGATGAGTCGCTTAACCGCATACAGTGTATTATCTGGGTTAGTTACAGATTGACGTTTTGCTGATTGGCCAACGAGCACTTCATCACCATCAGCGTAAGCAACGATTGATGGTGTGGTCCTCGCACCTTCGCTATTTTCTATGACCTTTGCTTCGCCACCCTCGAGAACTGCCACACATGAGTTGGTGGTACCGAGATCAATTCCAATTATCTTTGCCATTTGTCTTCTCCAAAATACTTAACTTGCTGATTCGTTGTGTTTAATTAAAATAATGTTGTTTGAATAAATGTGGACAGTTGCCTTCTATTTCAAGCCTTTAATACTAAAAACTTATGAAATAACCCTATTATTTAGCAACAACGACCATTGCTGGTCTCACAAGACGTCCATTCAACTCATATCCCTTCTGCATGACCGTCACCACAGTGCCTGATTCAGCACCTTCTATTGCTTGCATTGAAACCGCTTCATGTTGTTCTGGATTGAATTTTTCACCCTGTGGATCAACGGCTTTCACATTGAATTTATCCATAGCTGTATTAAACATCTTTATGGTCAAATCCATGCCTTCACGCAAATCGTCTATATTCTCAGCACTTTCAGCAGCAGAGATACCCAATTCCAGACTATCCATAATAGGCAACAATTCGTTTACGAATTTTTCCAAAGCATATTTATGCGCATTTTCGACATCTCGTGACGTTCGCTTACGCAGATTATCCATTTCAGCCTGAGCCCTGAGCGCGAGGTCTTTATTCGCCTGAGAGCGTTCTTTTTCTTTTTCAAGCTGATTTTGCAAAGATTCGATATCGCTAATCGCTTCCTCTGCTGGTTCTAACTCACCCTCAATTTCTAAAGCTTCGCTAGCCTCGTTTAACAATTCTTCTGACGTTTCAGTTTCTTGCTCTACAACGTCATGTGTTTTATCTTGACCTGTCATTTCTAACCTCTTTTTAGACAATACAATCCCCGCGTCCATACGAACGCTCTTTTCAATAAGTGGGGATTAATTTTTCGAGTTCAAGGCAACACCAAGCATTTTTGCCGTAATATCTACAATTGGAATCACTCGCTCATAATGCATACGCGTGGGTCCGATTACGCCTAAAACGCCCAGTATTTCACCATCGACTTCATAAGGAGACGTGACAACACTACAGTTGTCTAGTACGTCATAACCTGATTCTTCACCAATAAAAATCTGCATGCCATCTGCATTAATTGCCTGCTCAAGTAGATGCAAAATATCTCGCTTTTGATTAAATGTTTCAAATAACTTCTTTAATTTTTCTACATCGGAAAGTTCAGCCAAATCCATTAGGTTTGTTTGTCCTGAAAGCAATAAATCATCACCCTGACTCTTGGTATCGTCGTTAGTGAATGCAGTTTGCGCCATTTCAATTACCGACTGCATGGACTGGTTGACCTCTTCCTTCATCTTTTCCAATTCGTCAAGAATTGAAGCTCTCACAACTTTCAAGTCTTTACCGGCAAAGATCTCATTAAGATAGTTAGAAATCTTTTGTAGCTCGGAGCTTGAATAATTTTTATCCGTATTAATAATTCTATTTTGTACTTCTCGATCATTCACAACCAGGATCACCAATACCCGATTTGCTGATAAGGAAACAAACTCAATATGCTGCAGTTTAGACTGACTGCTACGTGGCAGCATAACGACTCCTGCCAATTGAGTTATGTCCGATAACATCGATGATGTACGCTGCATCAATGAGGAATAATCATTTTCAGGGGCCATTTCTCGTGCAATTTTCTCGACTTCTGCTGAATTAAGATCATTCACCCGCAACAGCTTATCAACAAACATTCGATACCCCTTGGCTGTCGGTACTCGTCCGGCTGAGGTATGTGGTGAATGCAACAGACCAAAATCTTCAAGATCGGCCATAACATTACGTATCGAGGCAGGACTCAAGTTTAAATCTGAATCTTTAGAGAGTGTACGCGAACCAACCGGAGCACCATCATTTATGAAATGCTCTACCAAAGCCTTAAAGAGATAAAGGCTGCGTTCGGATAATTGCGACGAATCTGTTGCTGAAGCCATACTTAATCGAGTATTAGAGGGATAATAAGTTGAAATTTAGCACTCTCCTGTATTGAGTGCAAAACATCTTCAACACAACTTATAATATAATCCAACAAGCAATAACTTCGGAGAGTTATTGGTCACTCCAACAGAGCATGCTATGTTTGACGAAAAACCAACAGGATAGCTTCATTACTATGTTTAACCGTATCGGAATAATCACCAATTCTGGCGTCAAAGCCATTCAAACGACATTAGCTGAGTTGCTTGAATACCTTAAGTTCCGTGAACGAACAATCATTCTGGATACATGTTGTGCTGACTTGCTAGACGACCATAATTTTGATGTTTTTGAAGCCAGTGATCTAGGGAAACATTGTGATCTCGTCATCGCCATTGGTGGCGATGGCACCATGTTGATGGCGTCACATATACTTTGTGATTTCAACGTCCCATTACTAGGTATTAACCTCGGTCACGTTGGTTTTCTGGCAGATATCCCGGCAGATAACATCGCCAGCAATATGGATGAGATTTTAAATGGTCAGTATGTCGAAGATGTGCGCTTCCTGCTGAGAGGTCAGGTTTTTCGGGGAGAAGAATGTATATTTGAAGGTAGTGCCATCAACGATATTATTATCCAAAAATGGAATATCGCTCGTTTGGTAGCGTTAGAAACTTATATCAATGGGACATTTGTTCATACACATCGATCTGACGGTATGATTGTTTCATCACCGACGGGTTCTACTGCTTATGCACTTGCAGCTGGCGGACCGATTGTCCACCCATCCCTTGATGCCTTGTTATTGGTGCCTATTTGTCCACATTCATTGACTAATCGCCCGATAGTTGTCGACGGTAATAGTCATATTGAGGTCGTTATTGGTAACAGAGAAGTTGATCAAGCACATCTTACTTTAGACGGAGAGACAAAGATGGAACTAGTCCCCAGTGATCGTGTTCGGGTAGAAAAGAAAAACAAGAACATAAGATTAATTCACCCACCGAATCACGATCAATTTCATATCCTGCGCGAAAAATTGAACTGGAGCAAATAAGCTTGTTACGACAACTCGTCATTAGTGATCTGGCTGTTATAGATAGTCTGAATATTGATTTCAAATCGGGAATGACTGTTCTAACGGGCGAAACAGGCGCAGGTAAATCTATCTTACTTGACGCATTAGGGCTGGTGCTGGGCGACAGGGCTGATACTAATGTGATCAGGGGCGGCACGGATAAAACGGATATCACAGCAATCTTTTCCATCAACAACAATCCCTATATTAATGATCGCCTTAACGAAATGGAGATAGCATCTGATGATGAGTTATTTATTCGACGAACGATTAATAGAGATGGTCGTTCACGAGCTTATTTAAATAACACACCTGTACCGGTTCAAACCTTACGCGAAATTGGCGAATACCTGGTAGATATCCATGGTCAACACGCACACCAATCATTATCTCGACCAAAGACTCAACGCGAAATACTCGATCAGGCCGGGTCTTATGATTCTTTGCTAAGTGATGTTGCGGACCATTTTCATCAATGGAAACTGGTAAACGAACAACTCGAAAACTTCGAAACAAACGGAGATGGTTTTGAAGCACGCTTATCCTTCCTCAAGTATCAAATAGATGAACTTACTCAGCTTGATATTGGCGAATCAGAATATGAATCACTTACGGAAGATTTTAAACGCCAATCGCATTCGCAAGACTTGATTGCAACATGCCAACAAGTCTTGACTGAGTTATCAGAATCAGACGCTGCAATGTTTAGCCAACTCTCTCAACACCAGCGCGCAATAACTGAGCTATGCAAGATAGATAACTCACTTGAAAGCATTAATAGCCTGTTAGATAGTGCTGCCATTCAAATCAATGAGGCATGCTCAGAATTAAAAGACTACATTGATCGATTTGATTCGGATATCAGCCAGTTAAATATAATAGAAAGCCGTCTGGAAAAAATTCATGAACTGGCTCGAAAACATAAGATAAAACCTGAAGCGTTACCTGAACAACTGGTTTTACTCTCATCACAACTAGATCAAATGGAAGGTGGACAGGAACAACACGAAATACTGCAAAAAAAGAAAAGCGAATTACTTCATAAGTACAAAAAGCTTACGGAGAAACTCAGCGAAAAAAGAAAATCTACTGCAAATAAAATTTCAATAGCAGTAACGGACAAAATGCAAGATCTTGGGATGGGTGGAAAATTTAATATCAACATTGAAGCAACAGAAGACTTAGATGAGGTAACCCCACATCAATTCGGTATAGATAAAATTTCTTTTGAGGTATCTACCAACCCCGGTCAACCATTAAGACCCATCGCTAAAGTTGCTTCTGGTGGTGAATTATCCCGCCTTAGTCTTGCCATTCAGATCATTGCATCAAAAGATAATGGTGTGCCCACCATGGTATTTGATGAAGTCGATGCGGGCATCAGTGGTGGCATTGCAGAGATAGTTGGCAAATTACTGAATAGCCTGGCTGAACATCGTCAAATATTTTGTGTTACACACCTCGCACAAGTTGCTTCCTGTGGTCACCACCATTTGCGTGTGATAAAAGAAAGCAAGAAAGGACAAACCTTTACCCAGGTTATTGAACTTGCCGATCAGGAACGAATTGATGAAATAGCCCGCATGTTGGCCGGCATGGAAGTCACCAATGAAAGCCGTGCCAATGCCGCGCAAATGCTTGAATCTGTATAACATTTAAAAATAAAATCTAACGTTGCACTAATTCTAAAAACAAGGATTAATCCCCCTGTTCTTTTCCGTATTTTTGATATGTCCCAAACTAAATACATTCGCTAAAGTGTAATTAATGATAAAGTACGCCGCGTATGATTCTCTCTGCTTTATATACTTAATGAAATTACTATTACAACTTTCTCTGATCATTTTGTCTGCGACAACGTCAGTATCGGCGCAAGATAGGATCACCGTCAAGACAGCAAACATAGCTGATGTTGCGAGCTACCCAGAACGATCTGCGCCTGCAACCGTCATTAGTTTGAATGTCAGTACAATTAGTGCACGTATCGCTGCTCAAGTAGATGAACTACCTATACGTGTCGGAGACATTGTTGAGAAGGACAGTGTCCTCGCCAAATTAGATTGTTCTGATTACAAACTTGCCAGTAGCGAATCAAAAGCAAGGCTTGATGGACTTAAGGCACAAATTGAACTTGCTAAACGTCGTCTTGAACGGACGAAAAAATTAACACTAAAAAGATCTGTCTCAGAAGAAATCCTTGACGAACGTGAATCTGACCTGGCTGTGCTTAATACCGATTACCGTGCCGCAATGTCTAAAGTTAAAATGGCAAAACTAAATGAGTCTCGCTGTGTAGTAACAAGTCCCTTTTGTGCTTTAATTAATGAACGCTCAAGCGCGATTGGTCAATACGCGAACACAGGTACAGCACTCGTCAAGATCATGGATATTGAGCAATTGGAAATCTCTGCACAAGTCTTCAATCGTGATTCTGAACAAATCAGTCTATCGGAAAAGTTATTTTTTGAGCATGCGGATATCCGTTATCCGGTTTCTCTAAGAACAGTTATCCCGGCAATTAATCCTGAAACACGCAACCGTGAAGTACGTCTCTTATTTATCAATGATCCGGCTCTGCCCGGTTCGGCAGGGAAGCTTATATGGCGTGACAAACGTGCACATATTCCAGGAGAATACCTTTTACGCCGCAATAATGAATTAGGCGTTTTTACTATTGAAAATGATATAGCTCGCTTTATACCCGTCCCATCAGCTGAAACCGGACGCGCTAGCCCAACGTCACTAGCGACTGAAACACCGATTGTGATTGAAGGCCATTTTTCTTTGAAAGAAGGTGACGCCGTCACTGTTGCTAATTAACTATGAGTTGGTTAGAACGTTTTTTAAATAACCATGTCCTGGCGAATCTTACTTTTGGCCTTGTCTTAGTCATTGGTTTTTTATCTTATGGGCAAATGCCCCGTGCGAAAGATCCTGAAATAAATTTCAACTGGGTCAACATCACCACCTTCTTGCCCGGTGCATCATCAATCGATGTCGAGAAACGCATTACTGATCCAATAGAAGACACTATCAGGCGTTCAATTCAAGATATTCGTTTTATTTCCAGCACTAGTCGTTCAGGCATCTCAAATATTCTGATTCGTTTCAATCAACTTGATGAACGCACCTTTGATAAACGTCTAAACGACCTGCGCCGTGAAGTACAAAATACGTATACAGACGAGTTACCTGATGAAGCAGAAGATCCCTTTATCTTCGAAGTCACCACATCGAACGCTTTTCCTTCAGCCAGCGTTGCTGTTACCAGTGCTGGTGATGATGAAAACTTAAGACGACAAACACGTAATATCAAAAAAGACCTAGAGCGCGTAAAAGGTGTCGACCGAATTAATGATTTGGGACTGAACGACCCGGAACTGCATATCAAGTTTTATCCGGAACGCCTGGATGGTTTAGGTATCACACCCGCAGACTTGGCTGATACTGTAAGAACTTACTTTCGTGATGTTTCTGCTGGAGATGTAAAAACAGATGATGGTCAATGGATAGTAAGAATAGAAGGAACAAATGCCGATCCCGGCACACTGGCAAATTATCCGGTCGTCACAGCAGAAGGTATCGTCCCATTAGGTAATCTTGCTGAATTAACTCG
>Ga0209630_10001319_pt1 | contig 26878 bp, 18 predicted proteins | sample COG_01_FD_184745 | JGI IMG/M metagenome (GOLD analysis project Ga0209630, IMG submission 184745) | Pelagic Microbial community sample from North Sea - COGITO 998_met_01 (SPAdes) (version 2) | ecosystem: Environmental > Aquatic > Marine > Neritic zone/Coastal water | place: Helgoland, sampling... | reverse complement strand
AACTCGCCGGATCTCTGCTCGAGCACTCCGCCGGGCGGGGGCTCGAGCCAGATGCTCCAGATGGACGTCATGCGTCGACGCGTCCGAGAGATGTGAGATCTGTCTTTTGAAACAGACTTTCTTAACGGCCAAAAGTTACAGCACCGAGCGCACGACACAACATGCCGCCGAAGAAGAAGGCAAAGGCCGAACCGGTCTCGACACCGGTCGCGTCTCCTCAGCCTAAATACGTATGGATGGTCCAACACAGCATCAAGGTCGTGATCGAGAAGTTTGGAAAGGATATGACTGACGGCCACTCAGGCTACACCTTCTCAGAGCACGATGACGAAGAGGACGAAGAGATGATAGAGGAACGCCGTGCCCATGAGGATTCCGAGCGAGAGAACCTGGAAGTGTCCGAAATTGACATCCTTGAACCCCCCGCTTACATTAAGTCGGCGGACGCGATGAAAGCTGCGAGGAGGAAGTTTGAAGAGCTCGGCGCGATCTACTGGGAGTGTGAAGACGAGGGTGAAGAGTACACACCGGGGGAACGCGCGGAGGAGTTCTACGATGACAAACCTTTGAACAACGATGGCCTCTTCGTTGTGTTCGACTTCTCGAACGACTTTTTGGTGATCACCAAGGACAGCGAGTTGCATAACAACGGCCAACACGTTTTGGACGTGAGCATCACCGTCGGCATCAGGCAAGTGCCGGTCGTGTAGCTTCGACGAAACCAATGAAAGAACAGTTAAGAATCGCTAACCTACCCCTCAGTCCACGTCCACGCCCTCGCCCTGAATCTCCCGTCCGCGCATGGACTCGTAGCTCCACGACGGTCCATCGTCGCGCGCGTCCTTGCCGCTCGGGATGAACTCCTCCTGTGGGATGCCGCCGTAGTTGCCGTCCTCGTCGATGTCGTCGAAATCGATGTCGCAGTCCAAACTGACGCTCGACTCCAGGTTGGACATGCAGGCCACCTTCATGATGTCCGCGTTCTCCTCCTTCACCCACGCCAGGTCCGCGATGTACTCGTCCTTGAGTGCCATCCTGATGTCCAGCAGCCTGACCGCCAGCGCGGGCGGGTCGACGGTGATGTACGAGTCCCTGAACTTTTCGTCGATGTGCGTCGGCCCCATCGTGAGCAGACCCTCGATGAAGTTCTCCCCGCTCACGTCCTTCACCTTGCCGTCCTGCCAGAACGCGTACGGGATCGGGTTATTCCTCATGTACTCCTGGAAGAACTGCGCGGTGCTCTTGTTGAGCTCGGTGAGGTACGTCAGCAGGGTGGCCGCGGCGCGCGCGGTGAGCATCCCGTAGAGACGGTCGCGGTTGCCGTCGCGCAGCGGGGTGCTGTAAGGGTCGTGCGTGCGGCTGGTGCGGTTGCGCGGGCCGCCGATGCCGTCCTTCTGACCGGCCATGTTGACGACGCGGAGCCCTCGGGCGGCTGCTTCATGGGGGATCGGGAGGGGCGCGAGATGTCAGTCGGCAGGGGCGATTTGAAAACTCGCGGGAAAACCCAGCGGGGAATCGGATCCTGAGACGCACCGCGGGGGCGAGCGCGAGTGCGATGCGGAGCTGCGAGCCCGGCATAACTTTGCTGAACTAGTCGCGACATGATGTTAACGTCACGCGTGCCTTGCAATGCCACCCGAGACGGTCACCGCGCCACTCTCGAGTTCCCCGCATTGTTGGATCCGCCAGTTGGCATCTCACCGGACCAGAAGATTTTTGTGACCTTTGGCAGAAAAGCTCCGTGACTCTTACTGTACTACGTCGTGTGCTATCGATGGCGCATCGCATCGCCTCACCGCGCCGCCTCCGCCCTCGCCCTCGCCGCGTCCCCTCTCTCGATGAGCGCCTGGATCCGTCGCACCGCACCCTTCCTCAGCGCCCGCAGCTCGTCCTCGCCGGCGGTGTCGACTTCGTCCAACAATATCAAAGCCTTCTCCAGGCGATCTCCGAGGTGGAGGAACGTCGTATCCTTCGGGCACGTCGCGCCCATCGACGCCGCGACGCCGCCCGCCGCGGCCTTCTCCGTCGCCCTCTCCAGCTCGCCGAGCTCTTGCTCGAGCGATTCCACCGTGGACATGCACGCGGCCACGTCGGCTCGGCATCTGTCCGCCGGCGATTGATGATGACTCTGGCGCACAGCTGTGTTCCCGCCCGCAGTGTTCCCGCCTCCGTTACCGTCACGCCGCTGGGAACTGGAGTCCGCCGACTGCCGGAACTGCCGCTGACGACCCGCCCTGATCTGCTCCATCTGCGCCTCCTGCGCGACCCTCGCCCGTTCCCGCTTGGACTCGTCGCTTTCCATGAGCATGAGCTTGTGGCCCGGCTTGACCCCGTCATTTACAAGGGTTCCGGTCGGCGACCTCTCCCGGCCGCGGAAGAGCAGCCGCCTGCTGCCGACGTCGACGGGATCGGCGTACGCAGCCTGGCACGCCGCCAGTTTGGCCTCCTCCCACGTCGTGTCGGGGTTCACGCTGATCTCCACCATGTCCTGCGGCCTCAAAGACTCGACCGCGACCTTCACCCTGAAAAAATTAGCGGCCATCGCTGTCGTCGGAGGGTAGTATGGGCGTCCGAGGGTATCGCGACTGGGAGGCGGAAGGGATCACTCCACCGAGAGGCGAACGGTCGTCCCGAGCCGGACGGCTGACGCCTCCGTCTCCGTCGCGGGTGCGACGGGAGTGAGATCGAGCCTCGGATCTCCGTGAAAGAGGGCACCCCTATTTCTGGAAATCAGTTTCAACTTTTGAACGTTTTGTCCGAGGCGTGACACAACACGGGGCGCCGAGGCACACGCCGAACCCAGCGCGAGCGCGCCGAACGCCCTGAACACGTCATAAACTTCAGGGCAAAGCGCTAGACCGAAACCCGCGCCGTCCGGGCACCTCGAGCAGCCGCGCGAGGGGGGTGCCCGCGTTCATTGTCTGGGAGGGGCGAATCTCGGGGCGCCACCATGGCGGGCTTCATACCCAACAGCGTGCTCGACAACATGGTGAACATGATCCGGGACTACGACGATCATCACAGGGGAGACAACCGCGGCAGAACTCGCCGCTCGTTCCTCCCGGACCTCGAGGACCCCGGCGACGATGAGGATTTAGGGCGCGTTCCGACCACCGAGTTCATGAGGCGGTTGAAGGCGGGGGAAAGGGACAATGATGGACTCATTTCGACCACCCAGGTCATGAGGCTGTGGAAGGCGGGGCGATGGAACAACCTGAGGGACGCGCTGGGCGCCAAGGCCATGGTCGCGGGCGCCGCGCAGGTGCAGATCGGGGACGATCCCAAGACCGCCAAGCAGAAGCAGAAGGAGAAGGAGAAAGCGATCAGGTTCGAGCGCCGCGAGGCGAGGGCCAAAGTTGCGAAGGACATTCGCGCCGAGGTGTCGGATCTTCTGTTCCAGGCCGCGAAGACTTTCGCTGACATGGACGGCCGAGCTGACGTGCCCGAAAAGGACGAGTACGATCACGACCGGCACTACTCCACGTTTGAGCGCATCATGGGACCGAATGTTGCCAAGTTCACTTTGAACCTCGATACCGTGTACACAGCTCGATACACAGCTTGGCCGAAAGAAGAGATCGACATGTTCTTCAAACGCAACTTGGACAAGTTCCCGGTCTCGGCCGACGAGGAGCCCCTTTCGCACTATATGGGCAAATTCTGCGAGCATATGTTCTTCTTCAACGTGTCCTGCGAGCAAGGCTGGGACCGAATCCGCTACCCGGACAACGATGATAACGAGCAGGTGGCTAAGGAAAAACGAATCCGGGAGTACATCGAGAAGCGTCGCGCAAACCTCGTGGGCCAAACTCTGCGGAGCCCGTACGGCATGATGCACGAGGCTGACGTGTTCGATTTGATCCTGCACGCGTTGGACACGCGCGCGAAGTGCAAGCGGATCGCGGAAGTATACCTGGAAAGAGACTTTGAGAGGGGAAGGGCGGATGGGGACGGACAGGGGCCGTGTCAGGTCTCCCCTCAGGACCTTTACTGCGTCCTCGCGAGCCAGCGCGTCACGCCGGGGGATATCATCCACGCGATGATCAGCGTCGCGCCGCAACACGCGCTCAAGTACAGGGATCACAGATCTAAGCGAAACCTTCTTCACGTCGCGACCTACGCCGGGCCCTTCAGACCCGGGGACCCTCTTCTGTCGGACCCGCACGCGACAGAGGAGAAAAACGCGCAGAAGCCGCTCGACGTCATCAGGCGGCTCATCGAGCTTCGACCGGCGATGCTCAACGAGGAGGATTCCAACGGTCTGACGCCTTTATCGCGGCTCATCCTGTTCGACACTACGGGGCACAACCCGGGCGGGCAACCCGGCCAACCCGGTGGACGACGGTGGAAGGGTGAGGCGCAAATCGCCGCGATCGTCAAGCTGATGTGCGAGGAGCCATTCAAGAAGTGCGTGGCCAAGCCCAGGAGCAAGGGTGCGAAGGAGCTCCCCCTGCACCTCGCGGCCGGCTGCCAGATGGACCCCAAAGTCGTCGCCGACATCATCGAGGCGTTCCCCGAGGGTATCGACAAGCCGTGCAGGGAAGGGTACACCGCGCTGTTCCACTGCATCAGCACCATGGGCACCGGAGTGCGTGGCGAAACCACCCGGGCTCTTACGAAAAACGCGATCAAGATCATCAACCACATGGTCAAGGTCAAACCCGCGTTGGCGCGCACGCCGCGGGTGCTGCACCAACGCATCCCGGGCGCGGCGCCGTCGCGCCTCGGCACCGGGATCACCCCGCTGCACATGTGCATAGAGTACGGTCTCAACGACGCCGTCGTCATCGCTTTACTCGCCGCGGACAAGGACTGCGCCAAGGACAGGAACGTGGTAGGTAACCTGCCGATACACCAGGCGCTCAAGGACGGCGCCAGCAACGGCCACGTTCGAAAGATCATGAAGGCGTACCCGGGCGCCACGAAGGAACCGGGGGAGTACGGCTGGCTGCCGCTTCACTTTGCGCTCGCGTCGGGGTGCGACTCGGAGACTGTCCGGATGGTGCTCCGGGCCAACCCGGAAGCTGCACGAGCGCTCGTCATCGACGCGGACGGAGGCGCAGGGGGTATCAGGCTCAACGAGCCGGCCGAGGGGATCACCGCGCTTCACCTCGCGTCGGAACGCCCAGACGTCCAGCTGGTGAAGGACGTCGTCGCGGCGGCGCCGGCGATGGCGACGCACGTCAACGTCGAGTTCGGCCTCCCACTGCACCACGCCGTCAGCATCAAGGCGCCGCTGGGGGTGATCAAAGAGCTCGTCGCCGCGTTTCCCGAGGGTACCAGGGTGTCCAACGCGGACGGCCGGATCCCGCTGCACTGCGGCGCGATGGTCCACACGGCGCAGAATAGCCACGCGACTTTGAAGTTTTTGGTCGAGTCGTACCCGGATTCGATCCACGTGCTGGACCACAACGGCAAATCAGCCGCGGATCTGCTCGGGAGCCACTCGGAAACGGCGAGGCTGCTCATACAGGGCATCTCCGAGCTGGAGGCGACGCGCGCGGCGCGCAGGGCTGAACGCACCGCCGCCCGCGTGGCTGACTTGACGTCGAGGGCTAACGACGCCGCCGCCAACGCCGCGAATAGGAATCCGGTTCCCAACGAACCGGCGCCGGCCATCCCGCCCGGCGGCATGGACACCATCTCGCTGCTCTCGCGTATGCACCAGGGCTCGCCCGCGGATCTCTCCGGGCCAGAGCTGGACAGGCTGATCGAGGGGCTCAAGATGGCGACGCGGGACGCGAAGTACGAGAACCAGCGGAGGCCGTTGGAGGAGGACATCCTGGACCAGAAGGAGGACTGGATGTGCCCCATCGGGCACGTGCTGCTTCGTGACCCGGTCAAGGCTAAGGACGGGTTCACGTACGAGCGGAAGAAGATCGCGCGGTGGATGCGCAGGAGCCGGACCGAGAGCGGCGGGGATGAGGGTTTAGGAAGGAGGGGGGGTGCCAAGTGGAAGTCACCGATGACCGGCGCGTACTTCAAGGACTTCGCCGTGGAGCCCAACGACGACATGAGAACGCAGATCGAGGCGGAGATTAAGCGGCGGATCGACGCGCTGCGCCAGGGCGAGGAGTCCGACTCTGATGACGAGTCTGACGAGGGGGAGGAGACGCCGATCGTGGCTGGGGTGGCGGTGCCGAGGAAGGGCAAAGTGAAGAAGCGGGGCGCGTCGGGCGGGTCGAAGCAGACGCCGGCGAGACAAACGAGGAGGTTGAACGCGAACGCCACGGTCGGCGTGACGCCCATGAGGCTTCGATAGACACGCCACGCGTACGCTCGCGAGTATGAATACTTGTACGATGTAATCTTACGATTGATTTACAGAATGAATTGTGCTGCACGGGGGGTCGTCTCGCAACACTTCTGTGTTGCGGACGACTCGCTGCCCGAAAAGAATGGTTGTGTGTGTAGGGGTCTCCCCACACTAAAATAATTGTTTCACGAGCGGCGCTTACGCGTCGCCTTCCCCGCGGTCTTGCTCCGGCCCGACCCGCCCGAGCCACCGCTTCCTCCGCTTCCGCCCGGTCCCTGGCCGGACCCGCCTGACCCGCCGCTGTTGGAAGCGCCTCCGCCTCCGCCGCCGCCGTCCTCCCCGCTACCGGTTCCCATGCCGTCGTCGGACCCGTCGGGGGACGTCGACTTGGACTCCTTCGAAGCCTTCCTTCCCTTCTTCACCGCGGAACCCCGAGCGGCGGCGCGGGTCCGTTGGGTCCGCTTACCCTTCGTCGCCGCCGTCTTGGCCGTCGGAGCGGGCGGCTCCTCGGGCTCAGCCGCGACGTCTCGAGGCGGCGCGGCGGCGGCGGGAGGCGCGACTTGCTGCGCGGCCGCGGCGGCGGCTGCGGCCGCTGCGGCCATGGGGTTATTCTGTACCGCGCCCGCGCCGGGCACCGGGGGCATGATCGGGAACCCCGGCATTCCCGGAAACGCGGGCATCGCGCCGTTCGCCTGCGTGGCGCCGTGGAACATCTGCTGCAGGAGGGCACCTTGCGCGTGCGCCAGCTGCTGCGGTGACACGCCGTGTTGCGCCGCGACGGGGAGCATCATCTGCTGCATCCGCTGGATCATCGCCGTCGCCGCCGCCGGGTCCTGATGCATGGTGGTCATCAGCGCCTGGATGATCTGCGCCTGGGGCGGCGCGCCCGCGGCGGCAGCCTGAGCCGCGGCGACGGACGCGACACGCGCCGCGCGTTGAATACCCGCGTTGGACACGTCGTGGATCGAGTTGGATCGAGTTGGATCGAGCTCGTGGGGATCCATGGAAGGTGGAGCCCCAGGTGGATGCGCCGCCGGTGGGAATCCCGCCGCCGCCGCGAGGTTCATCCCCGCCAACGGATGCGCCGGGAACCCCATGGATGCGGGCGGCAAAGGCAGGTTCACGCCCGGCCTCTTGGCGGGTCGAACGTCTTCGAGTGACGCGAGTTCGGCCGCTCGCTTCAACGCGGGCGGCGGGACGCCCGGGACGAACGACGGGACGAGCCTCGGGACCACCGGCCGCACCGGGTTCACGCGTTCGCCGGCTCTCAGGTCGAACCCCGCGAGTCGCGGCGCGGTGGTGTGCGGCGCGTCGGTATCCGGCTTGACCCCGCGGTGCTTGGGCTGCTTCGTCTTGAGAACCAGGGCGAGGTCCAGGGTGACCTGCTCCAGGATCGAGCTCGCCTCCTGCAGCGCCATGGCGTCCTCCAGGCCCAACAAGTGCCTCTCCAGCGCCATCATACCCTCCGGGGACTGCTTGATGAAGTCCATGATCGTGAGAGTCTCGCCGATCGTCCGCGGTATCGGTCCGTTGAGCATCAGCACGCGGTTCGCCGACTGCAGCGTACCCACGCGGGGCAGCATGGACATGGTGACACTCCTGTGCGAGTCCACATCCTCGACGAGAATCAACGTCTCCCACGCAACCTGTCGGAGGAGGAGCAAGTCCTGAGAGGCGGCGTCGTGCGACGCGATGAGCACGTGGAACTTGGGACGCCTGGCGGCGGCGACCGCGGCAGACGCGGCGGCGGCGGTGGCGGACGGATCGCTTCCGTTGCCGCCGCTACCGTTGCCGCCGCTGCCGTTGCCCCCGCTTCCGCCGTCGGCGACGGTGTTGTTCGGGTCGTTACCCGAGCCCGAGCCCGTTCGCTTGCCATCCTCGGATCCGTTACCGGATCCGTTGCCGTTGCCGCTGGGCGACGCGTCGCGGTTGCTTCCCCCCTTGCCGACGCCGCCGCTGCCCGATCCACCCGCCGGGCCACCGCCGTCGCTGCCGCCGAGCTCCCCGCTGCCGCTCCCGCTCGGTTCCTTCGCGCCGTCGCTTCCGTTGCCGCTGCCAGACCCGCCCGGTATAGCTCCACCCTCGGCGTGGTTGCCGGAACCCGAACCGGATCCCGAGCCCGGACCCATCTGCGCCGTGTTCGTGGCGTCGCCGCTGCCCGAGTTGCCGTTACCGCCCTCGCCGCTACCGTTGCCGCTCACCGGCGTACCTTCCTTCGGTACCTTACCGACGGACCCACCCTTACCGCCGTTGAAACTCGGCCGGCGAAGCTTGCTCGTCGCGCGTCGGTGGCTCCACTCGTGTTCCTGAACAACCTGTCGGGACACCGCGCTGCCGCAGTACTCCACGACGTTGAGTTCCGGCGCGTACCTCTGAAAGTCCGCGGTCCACTCCGCGATGACCGCGGCGGAGACGATGACGAGCGCCGGGGCGTTACGCGCGCCAAAGTCGGTGTGCTGCGCCGCCAGCATGCCGATGGCCGCCGCGCGTCGTCTGGCCAGCATAGCCGGCCTGTCCACGTCCGGCTTGGCGGCTCCGATGAGGTTAGCGAGCAGCGGCGGCGCGTCGAGCTTCGGCTCCGAGGGGATGATCATGACCACGCCCTCGCGGTGCATCCACGCGGCGATGAGCCATCGAACAGCCGGGTCGTTGGACGATGAGACAGTCCCGTGCCGATGCCGCCTCCGCTCGTTGGCCAGCGCCACGTCCAACTCTCCGCCTGGCGGTCCGTTCTGGCCAGTCTTACCTTGCCCGCCGTCGAGATCCATCGGCTCGCGGTTATCCCCAGAGCCGCGGTCGGAGGTCTTCTCGCCGACACCCTTGTCGTCGGTGTCGGATCCGCTGCCGTCCTTGTTGCCGCTGCCGTCGCCGGAGTCCTTCTTCGCGTCCGCGTCGGACCCGCCGCCCGAGCCGGAGTTGACCCCCGTTTTTGAGTCGACCCCCGCCGCCGCGCTGCCCTTACCGGAGCCGTCGCCGCCGGACCCCGCGCCGGACCCACCGCCCGAGCGCCCGCCAGAGCCGGATCCCGAGCCGGACCCGCCCGAGCCGCCGCTCCCGGTCCGTTTCTGGTGGTATTTCTTGGCGGCGGCGATGGCGCGCGCGGCGGCGGTGGACCCGTTCTCAGTCGGGTCGTTGGACGCGGCGAGGGAATTTGTGGACCACTCGCGGAACTGCCGCGTCAGCGTCGGTAGATCCGGGTGGACCTCGACGTGTTCCCACGTACACGCGTCGTACGGCAACCCCCACCACTTGACCAGCGCCTTTGTGCACACGCTCGGGTCGGAGCCCGAGTCGGACCCGCCGCTGCCCGAGTTGCTTCGCCCACGCCCGACGGCGCCGTAACCCATAAGCCCGTTTCCGCTCCCCGGCCCGTCGCTCCCGGGCTCGCGCGCGTCCGGCGACGGGATGCGCTGATCGCCAGAGTCCGCATGAGAACCCGGGCCGGCGTTCAATGTAAGCGCCGCGCCCTGCCCCCCTCGGCCCGGGCCCGTGTCCGGCATACCGCCAGAGCCGCCGCCTGAACCGCCGTTGGATCCGCCCCCGCCGCCGCCGCCGCCGTCGCCCGACCCGGCGCCCGAGCCACCGCCGCCTCCGCCGCCCCCACCGCCGTGCGTGTGCACGGCGATGACGCGCTGGGGCCGTACCCAGTTCGGGTCCATCAGCATCAGCGGCCGGCGGCCGTGCTGGAGCAGGTACTCGCCGAGCGCGGCGGGCGCGAGTTGGTCCAGCGGGTCCTCCTCGATCCACGCGCAGTGCACGTGCGCTTGTTTCAGCCACTTGACGAGGTACTCGAACCCGCCGGTGATTGAGCTCAACGACGGCCGCGCGCCAAGCACGGACTCGACCTGTTTCCCGCTTCGAATGTAGTGATTCAGCGCCGCCGTGTTGTTACCGCCGGATGAAGCCGCGGGGGTGGGCGGGCCCCGGTACGTCGTGGTTTTGGGTATGTTGTGCCCGACGACGCCGCCGCCCGCGATGAATATGCTCCTGTGCGCGGCGCCGAACACCCGTGGGTGCCCGGAGACGCGCACGGGCTCCTGCGGCACGTGCGGCGGCGGCATCAACGGTAAGCCGCCCGCGCCGCGTTTAGGCGGCGGCACCGCAAAGCCGTCCTCGCCCTTGACCTGCGTCGGCCGCGGCACGTTGACTTGCACAGGCTTCGTCTTATCCGCCTTGTCCTTCGTCGTATCCAGCTGTGTCGTGTCCAGCTGTGTGTCGAGCTTCATGGCGGACGCCGAGCTGCGCGTGTGGGATGCGTCCGGGTGCGTCGCGTGTTGAAGGAGGTTTGGAAGTTTCGAGGAGGTTTTATCGTTGCCGACACCCGCGGTGGCGCTCGCGGTGACCTCCGCGTGCGCGCGTATGGCGCTCCGTCTGCTCTCGCGCACTTCCTCGGTGACTGCCGCGTTCGCCACGTCCGCCTGGTTTGTTTTCCGCGGGAAGTCGTGAAAGTCGAACCGGGGCGGCGCTTTCGCGGGTTGGCTCGTTCGATTCATCTTTCCTCGCTTGTGCATGGCGTCGGAGCCTTCGTCGCTTCCGTCGACGCCGTCGCCGTCCACCATCTCCTCGTCCACGCCGAGCTCCTCGTCGGACTCCTTGCGCTTGGTGGACCGGGCGTCTTGGCCGATCTCGTCCGGGGAGGCGCCGCGTGACTCGCGGCCGATATCGTCGTGGCCCTCGCGGTGGGACCCGGAGTAGCGTGTGGCTGAGTTCTCGCGCTCCTGGTCCATCCCGTTGCTGTCATCGCCGTCGGACGCCTGCGTTTTGGGTACGAACGCGTGGGATGGAGAGTCAGGTGGGTTCGTGTGTGCGCGATGTCGCGCTTTTCGGGAATGTTTTCGGGTGTGTAGACGGATCGGCGCGCGGATACGAGGGTGGTGAGTGAGTCGAACGATGCGCACCTCCTTGTCGCCTCCGCTCCCGCCGCCCTCGCCTCCGGAGCCGCCGGAGCCGCCGCCGCTCCCGCTCGGGTCGCCCTCCTCGTACTGAGGGTCGCGGTCTTCCTCTTCTTTCGCCATCGCGCCCGTTTCGATGGAGCGCCCGTGCGTTCCGTCGAGCGCGCGCGGCGTCGAATGCCGCCGGCCGCGGCCGTGACGAACGTTCTCGGAGCAGCCGAGTTTTACACTGTTTGCCCATACGCGACCCTGCGCGTACTTTTTTAGTAAAAAGTGTCCGGGGAGTCATCACGATTTGGGGCTGACGAGGCGAGCGATTCGGCCGCTGTTGGGTGGAGACGTCCTCATTGAACCGTAAAATGACGGATGAACCAAGCCACTTTTGAATTTTCCATTTCCCGAACCCCCCCGCGTGAGAGGATACACTGACACCCCCAAATGTTGGGCTTAAAAGTGCGGGTTGCCCAAATCTTATGCCGGAGCAGATTCGTCCTGGTCACGACTCGTCAAAACTTCTCGACTCTCGAGACGATCATGGAAATTGCCAACGTGTTTTTTGACCGCGAAAAAATCTCACTCACACAGCCAATAAGGAGTGTTTTTGGTCTAAATAATTCGGAAATGTTTCCATTCGCTTCCTTCGGGTTTTTGAGTAAAATTGGCCGCATACCGCGGGCAGGGGATGCAAAATCAGCAACCCTTCCACGCGCAAAGGACGCTTCTGATTCAGCTTCCGTAAAAAAATCACACAAAATCCGCTTCGTTTTTGGAGTCTTCCATACCGAACCCCCATACGCGTTTTCGACCGCGTGTTTGTGCTAACATGAATTGTTATTCAACGTGACTAATTGCTCTGTTGTACTCAAGACGCGCGCTCGAAGATGAACGTCCCCCCGCTCCCGCTCGCCCTTCCGATCAGCGTCGTCTCATCCAGGTAGCTCAGGAGGTACGCCCCCACCGCCGCGCCCCCCGACCGCGGCTGTTTCACCATAGATGTCGAGCCCTCGTTCGAAGAGTCGCCCCCGGCATCATTTGACGACGAAGAAGAGTCGCTCCCCGGCATTCCCATCGCGGTCACCGCGCCGCGCAACGGGAACTTCAGCTCCAGCTCCTTGATCGCCAGCAGGATCTGGTGCGACAGCGGCGTCCTGGGTAAGAGCGCGGGGGCGATGACGGCCTCGGCGAGGTCGGAGATGCGAACCTCGGAGACCTTGGCTTCCTGGAACGTCAGCGCAAGCGTCCTGGCGCCCGCCTTGGCGTAGTCGGCGTCCACCTTCAGCGCCACGCCGCCGTCGGAGCCCTGCGTTTAAGTGGTGGTGGTGGTGGTGGTGTGTGAAGACAACTACGTTAGATATGTTGGACCGATTGGTGGAACAACGGTTGAGATGTCCGCGGCGGTCGACGAGTCGTGGTCGTTACGCGGATGTAAATTAGTCGTAAGTTCTTGGAGGGTGCTCACTCACCCGCGTGGCTGGCGCTAGGAGGAAGGGCACCGAGAGCCTGATCTCGTTCTCGATGCGTCCGTCCGAGCTGAACGACTGGTAGATGTCGCCGACCTCGACGGGCGATAGTGGACCCAAGTCGCGTTGTATCCGCAGCACCGACAGCACGTCCGCCGCGGTCGTGTACGATAGCCTCCACTTCCCGGCGAGGAGATCGAGATCGATGTCTTCGCCCTCTGCGGCGTCTAGGGTCTCGAGCGCGACCTGCGCCTCCTCCACCGCCGCGCGCTCGCTCGCGGAGGCACCCGCGCCCCTGTACGTGCCCTCGACCGCGTCGTTGAGCGCGCGCTTCGCGGCGGTGACGGATGAGGCGTCCGTCGACGTGGCTTTCGCGCGGACGTCCAACCGGTGGTGACGCGCGCGGGCGTTCCTCGAGACGGACGCGCGGGATCTGCGCGCGTGTGTCGGGCCGGAACGCGCGGTCGGCGCCGCACGCGCGGCGCCGCTGAGCGCGATGGTCGCGGACATGCCGTTCCAAGAGTGAGGACGCGTCACCTCCAGTTCCGATATTTACACGAGTTCTGTCCTCTCAGATGCCATAGTTCGATGAAGGAGGTCCGCCCGCCGCCCGGGGCTGTCAAGACCGGCCCCATCGCAGCCGCGTGCGCCTTCGCCGCCATCTACTACGTCTACAATATCACCTACCACACGGCGCCGCACAACGCCGACCGACAGAGCACCAAGGTTCCGTTCTGGAAGCCCAGCAACCGCGCGAAGCCGGAGTAGAGCATTAGGGTGCCATCGTCAGTCATGGACGCTTTAGAGCTAGCGGAGGAGACCATGGCGCAGCGTGCGGCACGTTTGAAACGAGAACGAGAGGCCATGAACCGCGAGGAGGCGAGGGCCATGAAGCGCATGCGCCTCGACTGGGCGGACCTGCCCTCAGAGATCCTCGTGCTGGTCATGCAGGAGGTGGCGCGGTTGCCCCCGGACGAACAGGACGATGATTCGAAGCCGGAGACGCACCGGCGGGGCGCGGTCCCGACGGTCCCGCGCGTCGCGTCCGTATGCCGCGGGTGGAGGGACGCGGTCCTGAGCGACCCGCGCGCGCTCTGGCGACACGTGGACCTCTCCTACGGGTGGGCGCGGCCCTCCGACGCGATCGTTCGACGGTACTGCACGAACGGTGACTGGTCCAAGCTCACGCATCTCAGCCTCGCGGACTGCGGCGTCCTCACCGATGCCGCCCTCCGCGCGCTTCACCAGCACTGCCCGGAGCTCGTGTCCCTGGACGTCAGCGGGACGTCCAAGCTAACGCTGGGCGCGATGAAGCCACTCGGCGAGCGACTGACGGAGCTGCGCCTGGACCGCGTGAGTGCGAAGTCGATGGGGGGCACCAACCAGCTCATCGTCGGGATGCTCACCGAACGACTCGCCACTCTGAGCGTCGCCGACGTCACGGGTTTGGACCGAGGGTTCATCCGAAACCTGCACAAACGATGCGGCCCGGCGCTGCGGCGGCTGAACCTGAGCCACAGCGGCGTGCACCACCAGAACCTACCGTGGCTCGAGCTACAGCGATCGTGCCCAAACGTCGAGGAACTCGAGGTGCGTTTATTTTAATTTCTTTTGTACCTCTCACCAATGGGCAATTGCATTGACGTGTACCGTTTTTGAACAGCTCAACGGCTTTGGCGGCGCGAGCGGCTGGTCCACCGTCCCCAACGCGCAAGGGACTACGTACGCCGGGGACGCGCCGGGCTGGCCTAACCTGCGGGTGCTGCACGTCGGCGCCGCAACGCGGACGCACAGCACCGGCCACTCCCTCACGCCGTCCTACGTCGACGCGTTCGTCCTCGACGCGCTGACCCGCAACGCAAACGTGGAGGACCTGGACGGTACGGTTCTTTTAGTTATCGTATTGGCAATTTGACTGACGCTGACGTCGTGTTTTGTCGACAGTCACCGGGTGCGCGATAAGCGCGGCGCACCTGTGGGGAATACCCTCGATGTGGCTCGGTAAGTTGAGGTCACTCCGAGCTGCCAAGACGGGGTTCGCCAGTGACGAAGGGGTCGAGTTTCTCGCCGCGAGGGACAGGCCGTGGGCGAGTTCGTTGGCGCAGTCGCTGGAGACGTTGGAGGTGCGTTTATTTTTATTTTGTAGTATTTCTTTTATTTTCACATGAAGTGGGCAATTAGACTGAGGCCTTGTGTTTTGTTTATACTCTCACAGCTGGGCACGTCTCACATGAACGCCAACGACGTGTCCGACCGTGGCTTGGACGTCCTGTCGCACAACCTGGCCAACCTGCGCATGCTGGGCATCGCGGGTGCCGACATCTCCGACGCCGCGCTGGAGAGGCTGGTGGACACGCGCTGCGGGAGCCTGGAGGTCGTGGACGTGTGTGGGTGCCGGGGTCTGAGCCGCTCTGTTAGACAGGCGGCGCACGGGGGCAAGCCGCTGCAGATACGCGCGGCGATTCGGAAGGAACGCGGCGATGCGGTGAGCGAGGATGACGTGGACGAGGATGGGGAGGAGTATAACCTGATCCCGCGGCGACGGGCGGCGGCGAAGGCGGTCGGTATATTCGAGGAGATACTCGACAGCGACGACGACGCAAACGAAAATTGGAAAGATGGCGAGGAGGAGGACGGGGAAGAGAACGACGACGATGAGGAGGAATACGGAGGTGAGGAGGAGGACGGGGACGATGTCCCCGAGGTCCCAGCGGCGCCGGTGGCCCCGCGAATGGGCGGGCTCAAGATAGTCATGCGCCGGAAGTAGACGAACGATGCAGATACAATTACACGATACAATTCAAACGCGTCACTTCAGTCGGAGTCGTACGCTCCAAAGCGTTGCACCCACGCTTTCCTCGCGCCCTTCTTGGAGAGCTGGGCCAGCGAAGGGGTCGTGCCCTTCTTCTTCGGGGGCGGACCGATGACCCATCTGAACTTGCCGCCCTTTGGCTTCTTGGCGATGGACCTCTTGACGGGGGCTTCTTGACGGGCGGCATGGTGAGAGTCGATTTGATCCAAACCGGCTCGGCTGCTCGGGAAAAAACGAGTTGAGATGTTGTAAATTTACGGGGCACTCCGCGAGGCGCGTTGGCTGTCGCGCCACGGCCGCCGCGGTGAAAACTATCCGTGCGGCGATGCGGGCCGCTCTGGCCTCGGTGAGGGTGACGACCGCGACGTGCGGCGCGCGCGCGTCGTCGATCCCCGCGTCGGCGCCGGCTCGAGGCTTCCGCCCCGCCGCCCGCCGCTCATTACGACCCAATCCCTCCCAACGACGAGGGTTCGCCGCGGGCGGGGTTCTTCCGCTCAACCCGGAACGACGCGCGCGCATCGACGGCCTCACGGGCGCCGCCACCGGGTTCGGCTCCGGCCCGCTCTCCCCAGACCGACTCGGACCCGACGGCCGCGTCGTATCCCTCGGCGCGGACACCCTCATCTTGGGCATCGAAACCTCGTGCGACGACACCGGCGCCGCGGTGGTCACCGGCGACGGGCGCGTGCTCGGCGAGGCCAAGGCGTCGCAGGACGCGATCCACGCGCCGTGGGGAGGCGTCGTCCCCAACCTGGCGCAAGAAGCGCACAAGGCGGCCATCGACGACGTCGTCGCCGCGGCACTCCGGGACGCGGGAGTGGCCGCCTCCGATTTATCCGCGGTGGCCGTCACCGTCGGCCCGGGCTTGAGCATGTGCCTGCGCGTCGGCGTCGTCGCCGCGCAGGACGTGTGCGCGCAACACAATATTCCGATCGTCCCCGTGCACCACATGGAGGCGCACGGCCTCGTCGCGCGGCTCGCGGGCGGCACCGAGCGCGTCAAATTCCCGTTCCTCGCGCTGCTCGTCTCGGGCGGTCACAACCAACTCATCTTAACCCGCGGCGTAGGCGACCACGTCATCTTGGGCAGCACGCTGGACGACGCGTTGGGGGAGGCGTACGATAAGACCGCGAGGTTGTTGGGTCTGGACGTGGGCGGCGGCGGCGGCCCGGCGCTCGAGGCGTTGGCCGTGGAGGGCGACGAGAACGCGTACAAGTTCCCGGTTCCGCTGCGACGACGTAAAAATTGCGACTTTTCCTACGCCGGGCTGAAGACCGCGGTTCGTCTGGCGGTGGAGCGGGACCTCGGCGTGCCGGAGGGGGACGCGGCGTTCACGGCGGTGTGCGCGCCGGGGCAGGTTCCGCGGCCGGAGCACGCGCGGGTACTTACAGAGGCTGGCATGTCGGACGAGGCAGTCGAGGCGAGGCATAAGACGAAGGCGGACATCGCTGCTTCGTTCCAGAAAGCCGCCGTGAAGCACCTGGAGGAACGGACCAAGCGCGCGGTGGAGTGGGCGGGCGACGTGCTGAACGAAGGCGAGGGGACGCGCGGGATGGCCTCCTTGAGCTGCATCGTGGTGGCGGGCGGCGTCGCGGCGAACGCGACGGTGAGGGAGTCGCTGTCGGCGGTTGCGAGCGACGCGGGGCTGCCGCTGGTGACGCCGCCGGCGAAGTGGTGCACGGACAACGGCGTGATGGTGGCGTGGGCGGGTGTCGAACGTCTCGCGCTGGGACTCGCGGAGGAACCACCCGCGCCGTGGCTCGGCGGCGACGGCGACGGGAAGGACGGGGGTGAACGGCGGGAGGTGCCTCTGTTGCCCCGGTGGCCGCTCGGTTCCAGGGACGAGCGCGCCACCGGCGAGACGAAGAGTTCGAAGAAGAAAGGGATGGCGGCGCCGCTGACGCCCGCGGGGGGCGAGGCGAGTGACTTGGTGGCGCCCGGGATCCCTTAGTGTCTTAGTGTGTAAGCCGCGTGTTGAGCGTGTGAGTGCGGTTGTCCCCTCGAGCTCGTTCCCAAAAACAGGTCGGTTGACACGATTTAACTCGTGAAGTGACGGTTGGAGTGCCGCTGTTTTGGGCAACGGTCATATAGCCGAAAGAAAGCAATTTTCCCTTCGTTTCCCCTCGGCAACGGCGAAAACCACGGTTTACCAAATCCAAGAGTAATTGGGGTGCGAATCGTGTACGGCGACTAGTCAGAGGAGGCGCTGACCGTTCGCGTTCTTTGGCCGGACAGATTTCACGAGTTAGCCGTGAGCGAGTCGTTGTTTGCGCAGACGCAGCTGAGGAAAAGCGACTTCGTCCTTCCACGGCCACGGCCAAACACAACGCACGCGCACGAGCACGACCGCGGTAAACGCCGGCCACACTCGCGCGCGCAGACGCAAGAGAGTCCACGTATCGTGTATAACACCCGCGCAGTAGCTTGGGACGGCAGTCGCCTCGCACGCACGCGCGCTTCGCCGACGACCCGAATCTCGGCTTAACAGAGCAATGGCGGGGCAAACGGGCTCCGGCTCGAAGCGAGCAAACCCGGCTTCCGGCCGCGGCGCGCGCGCCACCGCGGCGCCCTTGGTGGAGGAGGACATGTCCAAGCTCGTGCCGTGTCCCATCATCACCGCGCACCCCAACGGCTTCGTCGAGAGGACCGAGCCGGAGAGGGAGACGCACGAAGTCCGGTGCGTCCCGTCGAACGTTAAACCTCGGGGAAATCTCGCGATGCGATGTTTCGCCGGGGATCCCACCCGGCCCCGAACTCCGGTCCCCGCCCGCCCCGCGCGCATCCCCACCGAGCCGTATCGGTCTTCACGATCCACGCACACATCACCACTGACGCTCCACCCGACTCCACCCCGATTCCCATCCAACAGCGCCTACAAGCTCGGTAAGAAGAAGCGCTCGTACAATCAGGTCGAGCTCACCTTCGACCGAGCCACCGCTGGGAGCTGGGCGAATGCCACCGAGGCCGCGCCGAACGGCGACGTGCTCGGCATCTACGAGGCGACCGAGCGCGGCTTCAGCATGGACGTCCCGGAGAACCTTCGCGACAGTGCGCTGGAGTACGAGCTCAGGCTGTACAACGGCACCAGCGTTCGCGCGCTCATCTACCTCGTCTACGCCGAGCCCCTGTCGCGCGGTCAGTCGGCATCTGCGGGCAAGTCCTCCAAGGGATTCACCGCCAACGGTTCCGCCGCCTTGACGGACAAGAACGGCAACACCTGGCTCCCCGTCACCCGCTCGCGCTGCGCCAAGGGATGCCAGGGACCCATCCTCAGCGCCATCCAGCGCTTCGGTAAGCAGGGCAGGACCCAGAAGGGCGCGCCGGGCGCCTCCGCGCCCGACGCCAACAGCAACGACAGGGACAAGTGGAAGGATGCGCGCAACCTCTTCATCTCCATCGACGAGGCGTCCAACCACGTCACGCCCATCGGACCAAACAAGTGCAAGATCTTCAGGTACGTCTCCGCGTCCGTCATCCCGTGCACTCGTCACCGCGCGCCCCGCCGCGGTCCGCGCGAGCGGCTCGCCCGTTGAGCGGACGCACTTTTCGCTCGGACCAACCAACGGATTTTTTCACCACCGTGTCACAATATATTCCCACCTGCGCTCACGCGCCTGACCTCGAATACCGTCGGATAAAACACACAGGCTGCTCTTCGGGATCTTCTCCGCGACCGGCGACGAGTTCCTCGGCTCCGGCGTGTCCGGCCCTATCCGCGTGCTGGCCAACAACGACGTGCCCAAGGGTGCGGCGTGCCTGCGCATCCGAAGCTCCATAAGCGGTGCGTCCCATGATAGATTCACCTCCGTTCAACACCCTTTACTCTCATCCCACATCCACGCACATCGACTGACGTATCCGAACCGGTATCTAACAGACTCCTGGAACGGCTGGAAGAACCCCGTGGTTCTCGACGCCGACGACGTGCCCGTCGCACCCTCGGAGGATTCATTCGCGCGACTGAACCCGGGATTGTCGAGCGCGAGAGTTAACGCGGCTCCCCCCACCGGTCTTCACACTCACACGGCTAAGCGCGGATCCTCTTACAGGATCGACGTCCGCTCCCCCAAGCGCATCAGGCACCCGCCCACGCAGCAGCGGCCTCACGCTCAACAGGAGGTGTTCCCGCGCCCGCCCGTCGAGCTCGCGCAGTTTCCCCACGATCTCTCGCACGGCGCGCTTGATTCCTTCTTCAAAGACGCAATCGCCGGCGCGGGCGGCGCAACCCCCGAGGGTGTCAACAAGAACGGCTTCGACGCCAGCATCTTCCACACCCCGCTCAACGAGCTCGGCGCGTCGCACCTCTTCGCCAACCACCGCGCGCACTCGTCCGCGATGCCCATCACCGGCCAGGACCTACCCCCCGTGTGCACCCCCGGGGGTGACTCGGCGCTCAAGAAGATCGCAGCCGCCGCAGACGTCCCGCTCATTCCCCCGCCCACCGTCGCCGGCGCGGGTGTCGGGAAGTTCACCCCGGCGCAGGCGGCGCTGCTCCTCAACTCGGGCGGCGCGCCCAACTCGCTCGGATCGCTCGGATCGCTCGGATCGCTCGGATCCGCGTTTAGGGACGCCAAATCCCCGAGGTCCGTCCACGCCAAGACACGATCAGTCACCGGCGCCGCGCGTAAGATGAAGGAACGCGCGGATACCGACGCGACGATCGACGCGAAGCACGCGGAGAACGCGACCGCCGCGGCGGAGGCTGCCGCCGCCGCCGCCGCCTCACCCGTCGTCGCCGCGCCCGCGACGAATGCCTTCGACTCGAAAGCCGGATCCAAGAACCCGGCGCTCTCGCCGCACAGCTGGCTCCTCTCCGTGCTCGGCTCCGGCTCCCGCGACGGCGCCATGCAAACGGCGATCGCGCAGGCTGTCCAGCAGAGCGAGATGAAGGGTGCCAACCCCAACGCGTTCACCCTAGGCGGCGCATCCGCGTCGCCGTTCACCGCCGCGCGGGAACAAGGGCCCAACACGGTGATGAACAACGCAGTCGCCGCGAGGACCGGCGCGCAGTCCGTCGCGCATAACGCGCAGCAGACGGCGGACGCGGCCGCGATGCCACCTCCCGCGATTCCCACCCTGGCGCACACCGTCGGCGGCGGCGTCGTCGGCGGGGCGCAAGCCGCGGATGACTTTGCCCTCTCGCGAGGCGCCCTCCTCGGCTCCCCCGCGGGTCTGGCCCCGACCCGGCTGCTCTTCTCGCCCGTCACCAACGCGAAGATCCGCGCCGTTCGCATGGGCGCGGACAGCGACGACGAGGACGGCGGTGTCATGGCCCACGCGTACGCCAACCCCAACACCGCCAACACGGCTTTCAAGGGGACCGCCGTGAAGCAAGGCGGCGCGGATCCGCTCGGACCCGCCGAGGCTTGGATGTCCCCGTCCAAAGCCGCCGCCGCAGCAGCCAATCAAGGACCCACGTACGTCCGCAAGGCACACTCCCTCGCCTCCATCACGGACCGCATCGTCGCCGAGTTTGACGAGGCCAACTGCGAGAACAACGCGAGCGCAGTGCAGACGGAGGGTGGCGGGTCCACGGCGCAGTGGGCGGGTAACGTCGCCGTCGATACCCTCGCCGAGCGCCTGGGCGTCAAGCGCCGCCGCCTCTACGACGTCATGAACGTCCTCGAGGCGTGCGGCGTGACGGAGCGCATCAGCAAAGGCGCGTGCAAGTGGCACGGCGCCACGCGGGTCAACGCCGTGCTCGGGAAGATTCTCGAGGAGGCTCCCGCGGTGATCGCCGCCGCCGAGGAGGATGGCGCCGCCGGCGACGCGTCCTCGCTCAAGGCGCTGGCGTGCCGGCTCATGCAGCACGTGGGATCCGTCCCTGCGGACACCGCGATCGCCTTTGACGCGTGTGTCGCGGCGATGAAGCTGGGTGGCGTCCCCGCGCCGGACGCGCCGGGTGCGCACGGAACTGGCGCGCTCGCGGGTGCGGCGAGGCGGCTGCACGACGTGGCGTCCATTCTGATTCGCATCGGGGTTTTGGAGTTTGTCGAGCAGGAGGGCAAGACGAAGGGGCGCGGCGAGCTCAAGTGGCTGGGCGCCGAGCAGGTTACCAAGCGACTCGCGGAGGGTGCCGCGGGCGCCGCGGTGGAGAAGGGCTACGGTACCGGCGCGCAGCAGGCGGCGCTCGAGAGAGCCGCCGCCGCCGCGGCTGCGCAGCACAAGTCCGTCCTCGGCCAGGTTCCCCTGGACAAGAAGTGGGACGCCGCCAACGCGCAGGTTCCGAACAACGCGAACGCGGTGAAGGCTGCGTCCAGGCTCTCCTCCTTCTTCCAGCGCGGAGCGGGCGGCGCGCCCGCGCCCGTCCCCATCCCCGCCGTCAACTTTGACGTCGAGGTTGGCAAAGGGAGCAAAAAGTCCAAGAAGGGTGGCCAGAGCGTCAAGTTCCGACAGGACGTCAACGCGGCGCCCAACTCGATCTTCTCCCCGCCCATGCACGGCGTCGCCATGAACCCGCGGGATACCGCGGCGGCTGCCGCGGCGCTCCTTCGTTCCCCCGAGTGGATCGCGGGTCTCGCGCAGGCTGCGTCCATGCAGTCCCCAGCCGTGGGAGCCCCCAACGCCAACGCCGCCGCCGCCGCCTCGTGGGCTAACCTCGACGGCCAATCCCCCGCGTTCGTCGCGCCCCTCCAGGCGCTCTACTCGTTCTACAGCACGGGCGCCGTCGGGCCGAAGACGATCGGCGGTGACCGACGCACGTCCGGCGCGTCCGAGGATCTCGAGGGTGGCATGTCGCTCTCGGGCCTCTCCGGGTTATCCCCAGCGCTCTTCGGCGCGTCGCCGGCGGAGGTGGAGGCGACGCTGAGCCGCGAGGTGATGCAGGCGGCTGCGCAGGCGGCGGTTCAGGCGGCGATCGCGGGGATGCAGCCGCCGGATAGCGTCGTCCGGGCGAAGATGGAGGGACGCACGACGAGGGCTGCCGCCACGCAGGAGTTTGCGGGGCGGTAGAGGTTGGGTACACGCGGGGAGGATGGAGATGGAGGTATCCTGTATCATACATTCACATCGGGGCCCGAGATGGGGGTTGGCCCACGATGGGGGTTGGGTTTGCCATTTGAACTCACACGTATTAGGACGAATGAAACGACTGACGAGTACTGTTCTAAACTAAAACAACGCCGGATACTCGCTACACGCTACTGGTATTCCCATCTTCGCGATATATCTTCGACGTGGTATTCCCATCGCGACGTCGGCGACGCGAGAAAGTGATTGGGTTCCTCCTGAAACACGAGCTCACTCCACGCCGCCCCAGGGCACCCGCTCTCCTTCGCCCACTCGAACATTTCCCTGTGCCCCCGGCGCGCCGCTTCCATCATCGTCTCGCCGTCCCAAGGGCACCCGGCGGCGTGTAGCCACTTCAGCAGCGGTAAGTGCCCTCCCTGCGCCGCGGCTGCCGACGTTTCCGAGTCCCAAGGGCATCCCTTCTCCCGACACCACACCAGCACCTCCATGTGACCGCCCTCAGCGGCGAAGGCGCACAGCACGTCCCACGGGAACGGACATCCGTTGTCTTTCAGCCACTCGAGCGACGACAGGTGCCCGCCTTTCGCCGCCGCCGCGCACGCCCGCCAGTTCCAAGGGCATCTCAACATCCTCAGCTCTTTCAGCACCTCGAGGTCCCCCACGGACGATGCGTGTTCGATGAATTTCCAGTGCATCCGCATGCCACGCGCGTGGGCCCACCGCACGCGTTGCGGGGTGTTGAGTAAGTCGCGCTCGTCGAACTTGAGCACCCAACGCTCGTGAGGCTCGTCGGTCGACGGGGGCTCGGTGCCGTGATTGCGAAATACACGCTTGTTCTTGTTCGGCCCGTCCGCGTCCCTTTCGCGCGTGAAGTGGTTCACGGTTCCGACGCGAGGGAGCCTCGATGCGAGGACCGCGCGCCTGACGCTGCTGCAAGTCCACGCGAGCATCGCGCGGTCGCACACGCTCAACCGTCGGAGCACCTCGCCGGCGAACACGTCCGGCAGGTCGACCGCCAAACCGCCCATGAGAGGCGACGACGACGCCGGGTCACCGCCCCAGTCCGAGGAGGCTCCTCTGACCGCCGCCTTGGACGTGGAGCTCTCATCCCCCGCCACGTGTTCGCTGGCGAGCATGCTCACCGAAGGGACCCAGGCGAAATTCGCTCCGTTGGTCCCCATCGCGCCCGCCTCGGGTGTGAGCCGAGGATAAATTGGAGGTGGCGAGACGACAAGTTTTAATTAAGCCTGGAATGTTCGTATTTATTACAGCCCTTGGATGCCATATCCCGGGGATTCAAACAAAAACCTGCAAGCGTGGCGCGCGCGTCGCCTGTACAGCGCCGCGACCGCGTCGCCGAAGAGAGAAGACAATAAGATACAGTGTCTCCCCGCCGTGATGCAAAAAACAATGATAATTCTTCCTTGGAAAGGAACGTGTCACCCCCATCTCTTAACCAGTCGGTCACGAGTAAGCGTGGCGCTTACTTGTCGACGTTGGCGATGTTGACGCGGAGCACGCGGCCGTCGACGTCCTGCCCATTGAGCTGGTTGACAACCTCCTCCGCCTCCGCCACGGTGGACATGGTCACGAACCCGAAACCCCTGGAGCGGCCCGTCTCGCGATCGGTGATGAGCCTGGAGTCCTCCACGGAGCCGAACTCGCCGCACAGGTCCTGGAGGTCGAGGTGGTCCATGCCCCAGGACAGGTTGCCGAAGTAAATCTTGCGGCCGTCGAAGTCGTAGCTGCGCTGGGGACGGTCGCCGCCCGCGCGGGGGGGACGGTCCTCGCGCGCGACGGAGACGTTGACGCGGATGGGTCTCCCGTCGACGTCGGCGCCGTCGAGCGCCTCGATGCACGCGTCAGCCTTGGACTGGTCGGCGACGGTGACGAAGCCGAAGCCGCGGGACCTGCCGGTGGCCATGTCGGTGACGACGGTGACGTCGGAGGCGCCGTACTCGCCGAAAGTGTCCTGGAGGACCTGGTCGTCGACGCCCCAGCTGAGGTTGCCTGGAATTGGTTGGATCGGGGGGTGAAAAGGTCAGTTACGCGATTTGGGCGGATCGGGGGGTCACGATCGCGACCCGAGGTGTTCACAGATGGCGGTTAAAGCGCCGATCGATGCTCGGACGACGCCGGAACGATGTGTTCTGGCGATTCGCATTGCCGTCGGGGCCGTGGAGGGCTCGCGAGGTGGTCCCGCGCGCGTGCGAAGCGCGAGCGCGTTCGTTAAAACGTCGGGAGATGAAAAAGGCACGGAACGGAACGCACCGACGTAGAGCTTGACGCCCTCCGCACCCGCGGTCTCGCCGCCGCCCTCGGCGGCAGCCTCCATGGAGAAGGCGGCGCGCTGCTGGCGGGGCGCGAACGCGCGGGGAGCGGCGATGCCGACGAAGCCACGCTGGGAGAGAGCGCGGACGTTGTGAACCATCGTGGGCGCAGCCGCCATGGGAGCGCGGACGGCGGACGCAGAGCCCGCGCGCGCGGTGGCCGCCACAGAGGGCTTGGCGACAATCATGCGAGCGGTGGTGAGAGCGAAAGAAGCCATCTTCCTACCAGACATGTAGTGTTGGATGGGTGCAGCGAGGGTATCGCTGGAGTGAGCGGCCAATGCGGTGAAGACCTAGGTTTAAGGCGGTCGGCATCGGCATCGACGTCACGCAAAATTTTGGGCCTCCCGTCGTCTACGTTTCGTAGTCAGAGTGTGTCTATTGCGATGGAATTAGGAAATTGCATAATTTGTGCGGACTATTAACTGTCTGAGTAAGCGCGTTTAAAACACGTTTCACCAAGATTACCTCCCGTCCAAAACGAAACAGATGGAGGACACTATTAACTGTGTCACATTCTCCACTGAGAACATGCTCGTGTTGTTCACACGCGTCGAGCTAACTCTCGTCGTCACTGCGCACCCATTCGCGCCTTCGCGATGTCCGTCAGACTGTGGTACCCCTCCGGAAACTTCCCAGGCAGCGCCCTGACCCCGCCGTTGAACGCCTCGGCCATCGTCGTCATCAACCCCAGCCCGTCCCGCGTGACGATCTCGCCAGCCTGCAGCTTGTACCCCGCGTCAGGGTCCCACTTCGGAGGCACGGGCTGCTCCTCCAACACCACGAAGTGCGGGCTGCTCCCCGCGGCGCCCTGGAACATCCGTTTATCGAACCTCCACCGCACGGCGCCGGTCTCATCGCTCAGTATGGGCGACCACGTGTAGTGCATGAAGGAAGCCGCTCCGAGTCTCACATCCGCGGGGGGCTGCACCATGAGCTTGTTGAACGGCACCGGCGGGTAGTGCACCCTCGTGCCCACCTGTGCGAGCGCAAAGTCGAACGCGTACATGTCACGAACCCACCCGAACACCTTCTTGACCACAGCGTTGTCCTCGCCAAACTCCACGAGATCCGCCCACGCCGGCGCGACTTCGCTCAGGTCGTCCACGTGCATCACCTGCGGCGCGTTGCCGCTCTGGGGGACGTCCTCCACCTTGGCGCCCTTCGGCCACACCCCTCGGCGCTCCATGAACTCTTTAAACTCGCGCGACGCCGGCATGGCGTCCGCGTGCCACGGGATGATGTACCCGAAGAGGAACCCTGTGAGACAAAACACGTCGTCAGTCGAATTGCTCATACGAGAATAAAAATAAACTCACCGTAGGAATGGCCCTTTGCGAGCATCGCGCTCGGCGGCGGCGACCTGACGAAGAGGTAGTCCGTCTCCGCCATGAGCACGTGCGAGCACCGTCGGGAGTCCGGTAACTCGGTCCACCGCGCGATGGCGCGAGCCCTGTCTTTCACGGCGTAGTCGCACCCGGCGTCGCACTCCGCGTGCGTGGGGTCGATTCGAATCGTGTGAATCTCGTTCACGAGCTCGTCGTCTTTGGTCCTGTGCAGCACGCGGGTGAAGTGCCTCAGGGGCGAACCGGGTTCCGCCGCAGCCTTGCGCCACGTCTGGTGAAACACGCGCGTCTGCCAGTTCATGTACGGCTGCCCGTTGCTCGTGATCATCGTGTGCAGGCAAAACGGTGGATCTTTACTCGAAGCTCCATCTTTACTCGAAGCTCCATCCTTACTCGAAGCTCCATCCTTACTTGAAGCGGATCCCGCTGCGTACCTCGGCTGCGTCGGGTAGAGCGCGCCCGACGTGAACGTGATCTTCACCGGATCATACGCCGGTGGCTGGTACGTCGTCGTCTTCTTCATCCAGCACGCCTTGGACGACGGGTCCCACACCCACGCGTTGCACACGACGTCGTTCTCCTTGCACGACTCGCAGCAATCCCGGGCGGTTTCTACGCGATTGGCGTTGCCGTTGGCGAGCACTCCTTTTGAGAGATCGCCCCAGTACTCGGTGTTTGGGGATTCGTGGCACTCGTCCTCCTCGGGCTCGTGGTACAGCGAGGGGTCGACGTCCAGGTCGTCGTCCGATGAATCCAGGTTGGCATCCTTGGCATCGTTGGCATCGTTGGCATCGTTGGCGCCGAGTCCGAGGG
>Ga0209630_10001316_pt1 | contig 26887 bp, 32 predicted proteins | sample COG_01_FD_184745 | JGI IMG/M metagenome (GOLD analysis project Ga0209630, IMG submission 184745) | Pelagic Microbial community sample from North Sea - COGITO 998_met_01 (SPAdes) (version 2) | ecosystem: Environmental > Aquatic > Marine > Neritic zone/Coastal water | place: Helgoland, sampling... | reverse complement strand
GCGGACCGCCCGGACGGGCGGCGCCGGGGGCGGGGCGCGGGGTCAGGGCCGAATAGCGGACCGGTTCGGCCGGACGGGGGGCGCCGCCGCTGCGCTCGGGACGGTCGCCCCGCTCGTTGCGGTCGCCGCCGGGGCGGGCCGAGGGGGTCGGGCGGTCGGCATAGGACTTGTCGCCGCCACCCATGGCTTCTTCACGCGCCGAACGGGCGCCGAAGGCCGGACGGTCGATGGGCGCGCGGGCCGGCGGGGCCTTGGGCGTGCGTTGACCGAAGTTGACCGTCGGGCGGGCCGGCGGGGCCGGACGCGGCGCGGGAGCAGGCGTCGGAGCGGGCGCGGGCGTCGGAGCCGCGGCGACCGGGGCCGGGGTCGGGGCGGGCGCCGGAGCGGCGGGCTTGGCCGCGGCAGGCGTCGGAGCGGCGGCGCTCAGCTTGGCGGCCTCGGCGCGGGCGGCCTCGGCGGCGGCGCGGGCCGCGGCGGCCTCGGCCTGGGCGGCGTTGGCGGCGGCGGCGGCGGCGGCGGCCTGTTCGCGCGCGGCGGCGTCACGTCGCGCCTGTTCGGCGGCGGCGGCGGCGGCGCGGTCGGCCTGGGCCTGGGTGGCCAGTTCGATGGCGCGGCGGCGGGCTTCCTGCTCCTCGTTGGACAGGGAGCCGCCGGCGGGTTGCGGACGCGGCGCTGCGGGACGCGGAGCCTGGGGCTGCGGAGCCGAGGTCTCGGGGCGCGGACGCGCGACGTCGAAGCCCTGGGGCCGCTGATGCCCCCCTGCGGGCGCGCCCGGGCGGCGCTTGGTCTCGACGACCACCGTCTTGGTGCGGCCATGGCTGAAGCTCTGGCGCACGGTGCCGGTCGAAACCGATCCCGCGGCGCGCGGCTTCAGGCTCAGCGGCGCGCGCGGACCCGTCGTCGACGGTGTTCCTGCAGGCGTTCCGTTGCCCTGGCCTTCGTTGGTCTTGTCGTTCTCGTCGCTCATCCGGTCGCTTTTACTCGTGGCGGGGAAGTCCGCCTGATCTTCAAATCGTCTCGTCGCCCCCGATCGGGGCCAAGTCTGGAAACGCGAATAGCCGTGCGCAGTCCGGCGTCCTTGAACGCCAAACCCCGCCCGTCAATCCGCCCCTTCAGGCTCGTCCTTCAGGTCCTCGTCCGACCCGTCCGCGGCGCCGGACCTGACATCCAGGTCCCACGTCGCAGGGCGAAGCGATCGAAATCCCGCCAGTCGTTCGACCTCGGTGGTCCAGCGATCAGCGCGCCCGCCCTGCAGCAGGACGGCGTGTATCGCATTTTCCAGCCCCAGGGCCAAACCCAAATCGTCCGCGCTGAAGGCGCCGCAGACCTTGGTGGTCTGATGGCGCGCCAGGGCGAGGATCTTGCCGCGCCCGTCAGAGGCGCCGTCGGACGCCTCGATGACCCACGCGGCCTTGCCGGCGCGGATGCTCGCAGCCGACTTTTCGAAGCCGGAGATAAGCACGCCTTCGCGCCGGGCAAGACCCAGCTGGTCCAGACAACGCCGAACCAGCAGGTTTTCGACCGTGTCGGCCAGGTCGGCCGCCGCATTCAGCTTCGTCTTGGCCGCGCGAGAGAACAGGCCCTTCTTCGCCGCCTGCTCGACCGAGGCCCGGTCGGCGGCGACCCACAGGCCGCGCCCGGGCAGTTTCCTGCCCAGGTCGGGGAAGACGGAGCCGTCAGGCCCGGCGACGAAACGGATCAGACGAGATTCATCCATGACCTCGTGCGTAACGAGGTCCCGGCGCTCCCTATCCGTCGTTGCGTCCCGCAAGCTCATGATCGGCCCCGCGTCCCATCACGCGTCGCGCGAGGATTCGAGGTCTTCGGCGAAGACCTCCGCGTCGCCGTTCTCGAGCGAAGCCTCTTCGAGGCCTTCGGACTGCGGAGCGAAGACGGCTTCGGGATCGTATTCGCCCTCGGCGTACTCTTCCTCGTATTCCGGCTCGGGCTGCGGCAGTTCCGAGGCGTCGATCCAGCCGGCGGCCACGCGGGCCTGGAGGATCAGCATCTCGGCGTCTTCCTGCGACAGGTTGAAGGCTTCCAGAACGCCCGGGACCTTGGTCCGCTCGCCGTTCTTCATTTCGTAGCCGCCGCGGATCTCGTCGGTGGCCAGATCGGCCAGATCCTCGACGGTCTTGACCCCGCCTTCGCCCAGGGCGACGGCGATGGCGCCGGTGACGCCCGGAACGGCCAGGACCTCGTCCAGAACGCCCAGCTCGATGCGTTTGGCGTCCAGCTCGGCGGCCTTGCGGTCCAGGAAGTCGCGGGCGCGGGCCTGCAGCTCCTCGGCGGTGTCCTCGTCGAAGCCTTCGATCTCGGCGACTTCATAGGATTCCACGAAGGCCAGGTCTTCGATGCTCGCGAAGCCCTCGGTGACCAGCAGCTGGGCGATGACCTCGTCCACGTCCAGGGCTTCCTGGAACAGGGCGGTGCGCTCTGCGAACTCGCGCTGCCGGCGCTCGGAATCCTGGCTTTCAGTGATGATGTCGATCTGCCAGCCGGTCAGCTGGGAGGCCAGGCGCACGTTCTGGCCGCGGCGGCCGATGGCCAGCGACAGCTGTTCGTCGGGCACGACCACCTCGACGCGGTCAGCTTCTTCGTCGAGCACGACCTTGGAGACTTCAGCGGGGGCCAGGGCGTTGACGATGAAGGTCGGCTCGTCGGCGTTCCACTGGATGATGTCGATCTTTTCGCCCTGCAGCTCGGCGACGACCGCCTGGACGCGCGAGCCGCGCATGCCGACGCAGGCGCCGACGGGGTCGATGGAGCTGTCGTTCGAGAGCACGGCCATCTTGGCGCGCGAGCCCGAGTCGCGAGCGGCGGCGCGGATTTCGATGACGCCGTCGTACACTTCCGGCACTTCCTGGGCGAACAGCTTGGCCATGAAGCCCGGGTGGGCGCGGCTCAGCATGATCTGCGGGCCCTTGGCCTCGGGACGGACGTCATAGATGTAGGTGCGGATCCGGTCGCCGATGTTGAACACCTCGCGCGGGATCGACTGGTCGCGGCGCATGATGCCTTCGCCACGGCCCAGGTCGACGATGGTGTTGCCGTATTCGACGCGCTTGACGGTGCCGTTGACGATCTCGCCGACGCGGTCCTTGAACTCTTCGTACTGGTTGGCGCGCTCGGCCTCGCGGACCTTTCCTGTGATGACCTGACGGGCCATCTGGGTCTGGACGCGGCCGAATTCGAACGGCGGCAGGGTCTCGACATACTCCTTGCCGACCTCGGCCTCGGGGTCGCGCTTGGAGGCGTCGCGCAGGCGCACCATGGCGCTGTCGTTGAACTCTTCCAACTCGTCTTCCGGCTGCCAGTCGTCCTCGACGATGGTGACGTGACGGGTCAGGCTCAGTTCGCCGGTCTTGGGGTCGATCTTGGCGCGGATGTCGTGATGAGCGCCGTAGCGCGACTTGGCGCCCTTCTGGATCGCTTCTTCCAGGGCCTCGATGACGATCTCCCGATCGATGTTCTTCTCCTGGGCGACCGCATTGGCGATCTGGAGCAGTTCGAGACGGTTGGCGGAAATACCGGTGGCGGCCATCAGGCTTTGTCCTCGGGAAGGGTCTTGGTGTTGTCAGTGTCTTCGGGCGCCGCTTCCGGGAGCCCGTCGTCTTCAGGTTCGCCGCGCGCTGCTCTCAGCAACGCGCCGCGTTTGATCAGGTCGTCGTTCATGACCAGCTTGGCGTCGACCACCCAGTCGAAGGGGATCAGGGCGGTGTCGTCCTCGCCGTCCAGGTCGATGGCGACCATGTCGGCGCCGGTGTCGTCCTTGTCCAGACCCGCCAGAACGCCCTTGAAGCGCTTGCGGCCCTCGACCATCCGATCGGCCTCCAGCCGCGCCTCGAAGCCCTCGAACAGGTCGAAGTCGATCAGGCGGGTCAGGGGGCGGTCGATGCCGGGCGAGGAGACCTCCAGCAGATATTCGCCGGCGATGGGGTCGGCGGCGTCGAACACCTCCGAGACCGCGCGGCTCAGACGGGCGCATTCCTCGACCGAGATGTCGTGGTCGGTCGGGCGCTCGGCCATGATCTGCAGCCGCTGACGCAGGGTGCCGCCCATCAGGCGCACACGCACGATGTCGAGGCCGAGCGACTCCGCGATGGGGTCGATCAGTTCGAGCAGCTGGCGGTCCTGGGCAGTCTTGGCGCGCAAGGCGGGGATCAACTCAATAAAACGGCAAAGAAAAAGCGGCTGGCCGTCCGGGCCGCCGCTTGGAAACGGCGCCGTCGGACGCCGGTGTCTAACGATGTGGGAGGCCATATAGGCCAACCGGAAGGGGTTGTCAGCCCCTTCCGGTCACGACCGTGATTCAGGCGTTGCCGAGATAGTCCCGCTTGCCGATCTCGACGCCCGCGTTGCGCAGGATCCCGTAGGCGGTCGCCACATGGAAGAAGAAGTTCGGCAGGGCGAAGCCGGTCAGATAGGCGCCGCCCTTGAAATGCTGTTCGCCGCCCGGGAATTTCAGGACAACGTCGCGGTCGTCGCCGCCCTCGAAGGCGGAGGCGTCCACGGATTTGATGAAGGCGATGGTGGCGTCGATCCGGCCCTTCAGCTCGGCGAAGCTGGTTTCCGTATCGGCCATCGACGGGTTCTCGGTCCCGCTCAGCCGGGCCACCGCGCCCTTGGCCGAATCCGAGGCCAGCTGGATCTGGCTGGAGAAGGGCCGCATGTCGGGCGCGAGACGCGCCTCGATCAGCTTCGCCTCGTCGAAGCCCTGCGACAGGGCCTTGTCCATCAGGGCGGACAGATTGGTCAGGGCGCGCACGAAGACCGGCGCGGAGGCGTCGTAGAGACCGAAGGCCATGAGAATTTCCCGGGTGTTTCCTGTCCGCTTTCGGACGCCCGGTATCTGTTAGGCGGTCCGTTCGAATTCAAGGAACAGCGGCGCCGTATCGCCCAGTTTCTTTTCCTCGTAGCGGGTCACCAGATGGTCGGCCGGGGCGGTCGTCCAGTCCTCGGCGCTTTCGGCCAGCCAGAGCAGCTGCGGATTGCGCTGGAACCGCTCCAGCGCCCACTCGGCATAGTCCTTCCAGTCCGTGACGAAACGCAGCCGCCCGCCGGGCTTGAGCACCCGCACGAGGGCGGCGACGAAGTCGTCCTGGACCAGCCGGCGCTTGTTGTGGCGCACCTTGTGCCAGGGGTCGGGGAACAGGATCATCACCCGGTCCAGCGCGGCCTCGGGCAGGGCCTCGACCACCGCCCGGGCGTCGTCGGCATACAGACGCACGTTCTTCAGCCCGCCCTCATCCACATGACGCAGGGCCGAGGCGACGCCGTTCAAAAAGGGCTCGCAGCCGATCAGCAGGGCCTCGGGGTTGCGCGCCGCCTGACCGGCCAGATGCTCGCCGCCGCCGAAGCCGATCTCCAGCCACACGGCCCTGGCGCCCGGCATCAGGGCGGCCGGATCGATCGGCCCGGCCCTGGGATCCGGCACGGCGATGGACGGCATCAGGGTGTCGAACAGGGCCGCCTGCAACGGCTTGATCGGACGCGACTTGATCCGGCCGAAGGTCCGCATCGGACGATGGCCGCTCGTATCGGCGGGAGCGTTGGGATCGGGGGTCTTGGAGGCGGGCATGGCGCCCTCTAGCGGGTGATGACGACGGAAAGAAGCCGCCGGCCAAAAGAATGGAGACGTGAAAACGCCGGCCGCCCCTTTCGGAACGACCGGCGAAATCAGGACCGCGAAGGATCAGGCGCGTATCAGGCGAGGGCCTTGAGTTGATCGACCAGGTCGGTCTTCTCCCAGCTGAAGCCGCCTTCGGCGTCGGGTTCGCGCCCGAAATGGCCATAGGCCGTGGTGCGGGCGTAGATCGGCTTGTTCAGGCCCAGGTGTTCGCGGATAGCGCGCGGGGTGGCGCCGCCGATAAGGCCCAGGATGTTCTCTTCCAGAACGCTCTCGTCGATCTTGCCGGTGTGGTGCAGGTCCACGTGGATCGACTGAGGCTCGGCGACGCCGATGGCGTAGGAGATCTGGATGGTGCAGCGGTCGGCGAGGCCGGCGGCGACCACGTTCTTGGCCAGGTAGCGGCAGGCATAGGCGGCCGAGCGGTCGACCTTGGTCGGATCCTTGCCCGAGAAGGCGCCGCCGCCGTGGGGCGCCGCGCCGCCATAGGTGTCGACGATGATCTTGCGGCCGGTCACGCCGGCGTCGCCGTCCGGGCCGCCGATCTCGAACACCCCGGTCGGGTTGATGTGCCAGACGGTGTTCTCATCGGTGAAGCCTTCCGGCAGCACTTCGAGGATATAGGGCTTCACGACGTCGGCGACGTCGGCCGACGACAGGCCCGGGGCGTGCTGGGTCGAGAGCACGATCGAGGTCGCGCGAACCGGCTTGCCGTCCTCATACAGGATGGTGACCTGGCTCTTGGCGTCGGGCTCCAGCCGCGTGTCGCCGGCGTGGCGGACCTCGGCCAGCTTCTTCAGGATGTTGTGGCTGTACTGCAGGGTCGCCGGCATCAGCTCGGGCGTCTCGTTCGAGGCATAGCCGAACATGATGCCCTGGTCGCCCGCGCCTTCGTCCTTGTTGCCCGCTGCGTCGACACCGACGGCGATGTCAGCGGACTGGGGGTGGAGATGGTTCTGGAACTCGAAGGTCTTCCAGCTGAAGCCTTCCTGATCATAGCCGATGTCCTTGACCGCGGCGCGCACGGCGGCCTCGATCTCTTCCTTGATGCCCGGCGCCCAGTTTCCGGACACATCCATGATGCCCTCGCCACGGATTTCTCCGGCCAGGACCACCAGATTGGTCGTGGTCAGGGTCTCGCAGGCGACGCGGGCATAGGGGTCTTTAGACAGGAACAGATCGACGACGGTGTCCGAAATCCGGTCCGCGACCTTGTCGGGGTGGCCCTCGGAGACGCTTTCGGAGGTGAAGTAGAAGGAAGAACGGGACAAGGGACTGGCTCCGGCGGCGCACTCTGGGGCGCACAGTTGGCGCCAGACATATAAAGATATGCTTATATGTTCAAGGCCGCGGGCGGGCGGGGCGGTCCGAGAGGGGCGGAGCCGCCGCCCGTTCTCCCGCCAGCCAACGCTCGAAGACGCCGCCCAGCAAGGCATAGAGGGTGATCAGACCAAAGACCCACTGGGCCACAATATTTTCGCGCGCGGTGATCTCCGAGCTGGTCAGGACGGCGACATAGGCCAGAACCACCAACCCTTGCGCCGCCGTGGCCAGGAACAGCCACCAGCGGTCGAACCTGAGGGTCAGCCAGCCCAGCACCCCGAGCAGGATCACATCGGCCGCGGCCAGGCCGAACATGAACTCTCCCACCCGGCCGAACTGAAGGACCAGGCCCGCCAGATAGTTGAACAGCAGGATGGCGGCCGTCATCCGCTCCGGATGGCCGCCTCTCAGCCAGGCGATCGGCAGGATCACCACGGTGGAGACGAGGAAGAAGAGCTGGGTGGGCGGCACGGCCGGTCAGGACCGCTTCTTGGCCACGCCGGGATAGACCTTGGCGTCGATCTTGCCGACGGCCTCGTGCATCTGCCCCAGCATCACCACCGTCGTGGCCACGAAGGCGGCCAGGATGACGGTCAGGCCGACGATCAGCAGAATGCGCAGAAACGGCCCCTGCGGCGGTTGCCGATAGCCGAGACGCGCGCCGTCACCCGCCGCCGTTTCCGGAGGCCTCGTCGCCGGAGGTTCCGGCAGGACGGCGGCGGCCTCCATGGGCCGTTTCGGATCATCCATGGCGCCGTCCACACCCGCTTCCGCGACGGTCTCTGGTACGACAGGGTCCAGGAGGGCGAGCGCCGCCTTACGCCGATTGACCCCCAACCGCTGACACGCCTCATGGACGTGCTTCTTCACCGTCGCCTCGGAAATCCCGAGATGGGCCGCGATCTCCTTGTCAGTGCGGAAGGCGGTTAGGCGCAGACACTGCTCCTGACGCGCACTCAAACGAGGATGCATCAACGACTCCAGGGGATCGTCTCAACTAGAGCGTTTGCCCCTTGGTCGTCCACCATCTGAGCGCGGTTCATCGGGCAGAAAACGCGCCGTTTCAAGCCTATGCCTGACGCCTATCCGAAAACTGGGACGCTGTGGCGTCCGAACGGCGCCTGGCGCGGGCTTGGGTTACACCTGAGAGGTATCGGGGGGCGGTCTGTCGGGCGATGGCCCGGCGCTGGAACACCGGGCCATCCCATCCGTGACGGATCGCCGCTCGAGGGTGCGACGCGAGGTGTGAGCCTCATCAAAAAGACGTCGCCGGACCGATGCCGCCTCACAACAAGCGCGATGGGGACCTCGTCCGGACGACGCCTTCGGCGCCCTGGGTGGTCCGGGCCTTGCAACCTTCACGGTATTCGTCGGGCGTTTGTCCCACGCCGATCCAATATCCCGACCGCAAACGGACCCGCCCATGCTGATCGCCGCCTGCCTCCTCGTCGCCCTCGCCGTCCTGGCGGTGATCGGCCTGTTCATTCGCGAGGGGATCGAGAAGCGCGGCTATCTGAAGAACCGCCGCCGCCAGCCCGGCCGTATCCCGCTCAGCTAAGCGCGATGGAAATCGTGGTGCGTCTGGAGAGGGAGTGGTGCCGCTTAGGTGACTCGAACACCTGACCCCATCATTACGAATGATGTGCTCTACCGGCTGAGCTAAAGCGGCCCTCGGCGATCGGGGCCGGGGCCCCGCGACGCGAGGAGGGCTCTTTATACGGGACGCGGCGCCTTGCCAAGCGCTTCCATGAGGCTGTTTTCATCGGGGCGGGCGGCGATGCGCACCTCGGCGAAGCCGCAGGCCGCGATCGGAGCCGCCACGGCGGAGGACAAGGCCACGGCGATGCTTTTCGCGGCGGCCTCCTGGATGAGGCCACGCGCCAGAACCTCGGCCGCGCGGGCGGACTGGATCAGAACGATGTCGAAGGTTGCGGGGACGGGCGCCGCGGTCTCGACGGTGCGGTAGACGGTGAAAGCTCGCACCAGGACCCGTCCGACCAGCAGCCCCGCCAGATCCACCGCCGGTTGCTCGGCGCCCGGGACGAGAAGAACGCCCCTGCGATCGCCCCAGTCCGCCGCGATCCGTTCGGCGAGGGCCGCCGCGTCGCCCCCCGTCGATGTCGCGGCGGAGACGACATCCGTGAAGCCCGCGCGGCGCGCCGCCTCGGCCGTGCGGTCGCCGACGGCGAAGACGGGCCAATCCCGGCGTGGAGTCAGGCGGGCGAAGGCGAGGCCGTTGACGCTGGTGAAGGCGAGGGCGGCGACGTCGTCCAGCGGGACCTCCGGCGCGCGGAAATCGGGATCGCGCGTCAGCAGGGGCGAGACCACGGCCGCGAACCCCGCCGCGCGGACGCGATCGGCGAGACGGTCGGCGCCGGGGGCCGTGCGGGTGATCCAGACGGTGGGTCTGGAGACGCTCACGCGAGGTCCAGCGATCCCGGCGCGACTTCCTGATCACCGGCCGCGACATGAACCTCATGGCCCAGAGTCTGGCCCAGAGCGTGAGCGGCGGCCTCGGCATCGACAGCGTGGATGTCGCCGAGCGTCCCGGACCGACGCCAGCGGGCTGAGCCGTCGGGGCTGAGCATTTCGGTGGTCAGCAGCAGATGGCCGTCGCCAAAGGTCGCATGGGCCCCGACCGCCGTGCGGCAGGACCCCTCCAGCGCGACCATAGCCCCGCGCTCGGCGGCGACGGCCAGGGCGGTCATCGGATGGTTGAGGGCGGCGATCCAGCGGGCGTGTTTTTTGGCCTCCTCGTCCCCGTCGCGGGTCTGGATGGCCAGGGCCCCCTGCCCCGGCGCCGGCAGGAATTTGTCCAGCGACAGCCGCTCGCGGATGACGTCCGACAAGCCCAGCCGGTTCAGCCCGGCCGTGGCCAGAAGGATGGCGTCGAACTCGCCGTCGGCCAGCCGCTTCAGCCGGGTGTCGACATTGCCGCGCAGCATCTGGATGTCGAGATCGGGCCGTAGGGCCAGCGCCTGGGCCTGACGCCTGAGCGAGGCCGTGCCGAAGCGGGCGCCCGTGGGCAGGTCGTCGAACGAGGCGTACTGATGGCTGATGAAGGCGTCCGAGGCGTCCTCCCGCACGGGGATGGCGGCGATGCGCAGGCCCTTCGGCTGTTCGGCCGGGACGTCCTTCATCGAATGGATGGCCACATCAACGCGGCCGTCCAGCAGGGCCTCCTCGATCTCCTTGGTGAACAGGGCCTTGCCGCCGATCTCGAGCAGGCGTCGGTCCTGGACCCGGTCGCCCGTGGTGACGATCTCGACCAGAGGAACCTGCTCCAGCGTCAGGTCCATGGCGGCGGCGATGGCGCGCTGCATCATGCCCGATTGGGCCAGAGCCAGCTTCGAGCGCCGGGTGCCGATCCGAATGACAGGGGACATGAACGTTGCGCGGGCCTTGTGGGGTCGCTACCTCGACCCGATGAGTATCGGCGCGGACTATAGCAGCGGGAACCACCCGGCAACCGAGGGCCAATTGCCCAAGGGGGATCTCCTCGTTCTCGGGCTGGAAACCAGTTGCGACGAGACGGCGGCCTCGGTCGTGCGGCTGACGCCCGACGGGACGGCGACGGTCCTGTCCTCGGTGGTGCATTCCCAGATCGACGACCATGCGGCCTTCGGCGGGGTCGTACCCGAGATCGCGGCGCGCAGCCATGTCGAGATGATCGCGGGCGTGACCGAGCGGGCCATGACCGAGGCCGGTCTGGGCTATGGTGAGCTGGACGGCGTCGCGGCCACCGCCGGGCCCGGTCTGGTCGGCGGGGTCATGGTGGGCCTGAGCTTCGGCAAGGCGGCGGCCCTGGCGCGCGGCCTGCCCTTCGTGGGGGTCAACCATCTGGAAGGCCATGCGGTCTCGGCCCGGCTGGGCGCGCCCGTGGCCTATCCCTTCCTGCTGCTTCTGGTCTCCGGCGGCCATTGCCAGCTGCTGGAGGTGCGCGGCATCGGCGACATGAGCCGGCTGGGCACCACGATCGATGACGCCGCCGGCGAGGCCTTCGACAAGATCGCCAAGGCCATGGGTCTGGGCTATCCGGGCGGTCCGGCGCTGGAGAAGCTGGCGGCGAGCGGCGACGGCTCCCGCTTCGACCTGCCGCGCGCCCTTCTGGGCCGCAAGGACTGCGACTTCTCCTTCTCGGGTCTGAAGACCGCCGCCTCGCGTCTGGCCCAGACCGTGGAGACCGATCAGGACCGCGCCGATCTGGCCGATGCCGTCCAGTCCGCCATCGCCCGCCAGCTGGCCGAGCGGTCCGAGCGGGCCATGAAGGATTACGCCGAGAAGCACGCACACCGGCTCTTTGTCGTCGCGGGCGGGGTCGCGGCGAACAGGACGGTGCGTTCAACGCTTGAATCCGTGGCGGCGAAGCACGGCTTTTCCTTCTTCGCGCCGCCGATGGCCTATTGCACCGACAATGCCGCGATGATCGCGCTTGCGGGGGCCGAGCGGCTGCAACTGGGGCTGACCTCGGACATTGATACAGCCGCCCGGCCGCGTTGGCCGCTGGACGAAGCGCGCGCCTTGGCCGATCCTGTCCATCCCGCGGGCCGCAAGGGCGCGAAGGCGTAAGGGTAGCGAATGGAATTTCGATCTGCGGGCGTGATCGGCGCCGGCGCCTGGGGCACCGCCCTGGCGCAGGTGACAGGCTGGGCGGGGCTGGACACCCTGCTGCAGGCGCGCGAGCCCGAGGTGGTCGAGAGCATCCGCGAGCGCCGCATCAATGAGGCCTTCCTGCCCGAGGTCGTGCTGGACGACCACGTCAAGGTCACGCCTGACATCGCCGATCTGGCCGCCTGCGACATGATCCTGGCCGTGCCCCCGGCCCAGCACCTGCGCTCGGTGATGACGGCGTTCGCCGCCCACTATCGCCCGGGCGTACCCATCGTCCTCTGCTCCAAGGGCATCGAACGCGGCTCGTTGAAGCTGATGACCGAGGTTCTGGCCGAATCGATCCCGGGCGCGACGGTCGCCGTCCTGTCGGGGCCCAGTTTCGCGGCCGACGTTTCGCGCGGCCTGCCGACCGCCGTCACCCTCGCCTGCGCCGATGCAGCCTTGGGCGAAGAGCTGATGTGGACCCTGTCGGCGCCCGGCTTCCGGCCCTATCTGGCCACCGATCTGATCGGCGCCGAGGCCGGCGGGGCCCTGAAGAACGTCCTGGCCATCGCCTGTGGCATCGTCGAGGGCCGGGGTCTGGGCCGCTCGGCCCATGCGGCCCTGATCACGCGAGGCTTCGCCGAGATGACGCGGCTGGCCGTGGCCCTGGGCGGCGAGGCGGAGACGGTGGCGGGCCTGTGCGGTCTCGGCGACCTCGTCCTGACCTGCTCCAGCCCACAGTCGCGCAACATGAGCCTGGGCCTCGCCCTCGGTCAGGGCCAGACGGTCGAACAGGCGCTGGCCGGCAAACGCTCGGTCGCCGAGGGCTATGAGAGCGCGCCCGCCGTGCGCGATCTGGCCCGCAAGCTGGGCGTCGAGACCCCGATCTGCGAGGCTGTCGCCGCCGTTCTCGCCGGAGAGACCACCGTCGACGTGGTCATCGACGGGCTTCTGTCGCGCCCGCTCAAGGTCGAGCGCAATTGAGCGAAGAGACGGCCCGCGAAGCCGCCAGTGAGGCGCCGACCGAGCGCAAGCGCGTCTGGACGACCCCGCCGAACGTCACCCTCGGCCTGATCGACGACATCGCCGAGCCCGGCTCGCGGGGCTACGTCCTGCAGATCGGCGAGGCCTTCTTCCACGGCTTCGTGGTCCGCAAGGGCGGCGAGGTCGCGGGCTGGATCGACCGCTGTCCGCATGCCGGTTTTCCGATCGCCATCCAGATGGATCGCTATCTGACGCCGGACGGTGCCCTGATCCTGTGCGGCTGGCACGGGGCGGTGTTTGAGCCGATCAGCGGCAAATGCGTCGGCGGGCCGTGCGCGGGCGGCAAGTTGTCGCCTTGGCCGGTCAAGGTCGAGGGCGGGATCCTGAGGACGGCCTGAAGGCTAGTCTTCGTCGCCGAAGGCCTCGTCGACCTCGTCTTCAGTGATGCGCTTGGACGGATCGCCCGGCTGGCCGAGGTTCTGTTCCTCGGTGCCGTCGCCCATCATGCCGGGGTGCGGATCGGTATTTTTCGGATCAGCCATGGTCGTCATCCTGTCTGGAGGAGACTCGACAACGTTGGGTCGCCCGCCGCGTTCCCCCCTCGGGTGAAGTCCGGAGGGTTACTTCCTCAGACGTCGCGCATTGGCCAGGGCGGTGTCGTGGATCGGCTTCAGCGCCTCGGCCTGGGCCCGCAGAAGTTCGGTGTTCAGGGTCAGCATCTGGCCCGCGGCCCGGCCCCACCAGCCCATGGCGTAGTCATACTGGGCGGCGGCGAAGGCCTGGGGGGTGGCGGCGGCGGCCAGGGCGGTCGCGGCCTTGCCCGCATGACCCAGCTCTTCCATCGCCGACTGCGACAGCCGACCGCCGACGTCGCCGAGGTTCTTGCTGAGTGAGGCGGCGGCCTCCGACAGGGCCTCGGTCTTTTCCGTGCCCATCAGGGCGATTTCGTTGAGGTCGGCTCGCGTCGGATCAGCCATTCCGGCGGCGAGGATCTCCAGCCGGGCCACGATGACGTCGCCGGCGGCCTTCATCATCTCCCCGCCCGCCACGGCCGTGGTCGCCGCCGAGCGGGCGTTCTTCGCCGCCCGCTTGCTGTCGGTCAGGAATTTGTCGAGCAGGTTTTCGGTCATGGTCCAGTCGTGCGCCCCGTCAGGCTCTACGGCAAGGTTTCGTTCGAAAACTCTGCCACGTCCTTAAGAAGAGCCGGAATCGCCGCGTCGATGATGCGCTGTCCCTTCTCGGGGCTGGCTTGGGCCGGGTCCGAACCGATGCGGCCGTCGGGGAAACGGGCGCGGTAGTCGAGGGCGTCGCGGATCGGGCCGTTGGGGGCGATCTTCGGCGAATAGTCGGCCGTCTTGATCCGGTCGGGATAGGCGGCCTGGGTGACGGCGATCTCGGACGGGGTGGCATGCATGCCGTGGCCGGTTGGAAACAGGGAGTTGCACAGCCCCATCACGCCGGGCAGGTCCCACCAGTTCCTGAGCTTGAGCACCATCGGCGGATGCTCCTCGACGAAGGACCACTCGGCATAGATTTCCGAGAAGGTCGCCTCGATGGTCGCGACATTTCCGCCGTGACCGTTGAGGAAATAGATCCGCTCGAAGCCGTGGCGGCTCAGCGACGACACCCAGTCGGTGATCGCGGCCATGAAGGTCGAGGGGCGCAGGGAGATGGTGCCGGCGAAAGCCAGGTGATGCTGGGCCATGCCGATATTGAAGGTCGGGGCGACGACCAGGCTGTCGTCGGTCTTCTCGGCCGCATGGGCGATGATCTCGGGGCACAGCCAGTCGGTGCCCAGAAGCCCGGTCGGGCCGTGCTGTTCGTTGGAGCCGATGGGGATGACGATGGTCTTCGTCTGCTTCAGACGGGCGTCGATTTCGGGCCAGGAGGACAGGTGGATCAGCATGGTTCGAGCTCCGACGCGACTTGAGGTGCCGGCCTTGTATCAGACCCCGGACGGTTCGCGCGATTTCGGCGCAACGATTTCTCCGTCCCGGCGGTTGGCGAAGGCCTAGCCGTCCTCTACGCCTGCGAACAGCCATGCCTCACCCCTCCTCGCCCCTGCCCGCGGAAGTCGACGTCGCCGTGATCGGCGCCGGGTCGTCGGGGATCGCCGCGGCGCGGCGGCTGGCGAAGGCCGGCGTCTCCGTCATCGTCCTGGAGGCGCGCGACCGGATCGGCGGCCGGGCCCACACCGTACACCGGCGGTTGACGCAGCATCGTGGCGGCAGTCTCGACCTGCCGCTCGACATGGGTTGTGGCTGGCTGCATTCGGCCGATGAAAATCCCCTCGTCGCCCTGACCCGTGACAACGGCCTGACCGTCGACGAGACCCCGCCACCCTGGAGCCAGGCCGCCTTCGGCATGTCGGTGGATGAGCGCGCCTCATACCGCGCCGCCTTCGACGCCCTCGACGCCCGGATCGAAGAGGCGGTGGCGCGCGGCGAGGACAGGCCCGGCGCCGACTTCTTCGCCCCCGCCGACACCGCCGAGGGCCGCTGGAACGGTCGCATGGACGCCCTGTCCGGGGCCCTGAACGGCGCCAGGTTCGCCGAGGTCTCCACCGCCGACTACGTCGCCTATCGCGACACGGGGGTGAACTATCGGGTGCTGGAGGGCTACGGGACCCTGATCTCGACCCTCGGCCGGCCTGTGCCGATCGTGCTCGACTGCCCGGTCGGGAAGATCGACCGGACCGGACCGCTGATGAAGGTCGAGACCTTGCGCGGAGCGGTGCTGGCGAAGACCGTCATCCTGACGGTCCCGACCAACCTGATCGCCTCGGAAGCCCTCCGTTTCGATCCGCCCCTGCCCGAGACGGTCGAGGCGGCGGCGGGCCTGCCCCTGGGTCTGGCGTCCAAGGTCCATATGGCGGTCGAGACGCCGGAGGACTTCCCCAAGGACGGCCAGCTCTGGGGCCGCAGCGATACGGCCCAGACCGCCGCCTACCATCTGCGCCCGTTCGGCCGGCCGGTGATCGAGGCCTATTTCGGCGGCGACCTGGCCTGGGGGCTGGAGGCCGAGGGCGAAGGCGCCTTCTTCGACTTCGCCGTCAGCGAACTGGTCGACCATCTGGGTTCGGACTTCAAACGGCGGCTGACGCCCCTGACCACCTCGATGTGGGGCGCCGAGACCTGGTCGCGCGGCGCCTATTCCCACGCCCTGCCCGGCCATGCCGGCGACCGCGCCCGGCTGAGCCATCCCGCCGAAAGCCGGCTGTTCATCGCCGGCGAGGCCACGGCCCCGCATTTCTTCGGCACCTGCCACGGCGCCTGGATGGAGGGCGAACGCGCCGCGCTTCAGGCCATGGCCGCGCTGGGCGTCGACCGCTGGCTGTCGGAGCCGCGGGAAGAGCAATAATTTCCGTCATCCTCGGGCTTGTCCCGAGGACCCATGGCGGACACGGTCAGGACAGGGACGGACAAGGTCGGGTGTCGAACTCACACGGTCCGGATGCTGAAAGATGGGTCCTCGGGACGAGCCCGAGGATGACGGAGTTTTGGGTTTGGCGAAGGCGGTGAAATCAGCGGCGAAGGCGAAGCCGAGAGGCAAACCGGCCCCCGCCCCCAAACGCCCGTCCATCATGACCGGGGCGGCCATCCCGACCCTGGCCTGGCCGCCGGACGAGGACCGGGTCGATCAAATCTTTGAGCGTCTGGCCCGGGTCATGCCCGAGCCGAAGACCGAGCTGAACTTCTCCAGTCCCTATACGCTGGTGGTCGCCGTCGCCCTGTCGGCCCAGGCGACCGACGTCTCGGTCAACAAGGCCACTGATCGGCTGTTCGCGGTCGCCGACACCCCGGCGAAGATGCTGGCTTTGGGCGAAGAGGGACTGGTCCCCTACATCGCCTCGATCGGCCTCTATCGCGGCAAGGCGAAGAACGTCATCGCCCTGAGCCGGATCGTCATGGAGCAGCACGACGGCGCCGTCCCCCTGACCCGCGAGGCCCTTCAGGCCCTGCCGGGGGTCGGGCGAAAGACGGCCAGCGTGGTTCTGAACGAACTGGGCATCGAGGCCGCCATCGCGGTCGATACCCACGTGTTTCGCGTCTCCCACCGCCTCGGTCTGGCCAATGCGGCCACGCCCGACAAGGTCGAGGCCCAGCTGTTCCGCGTCGTGCCCGAGGCCTTCCTGCCGAAGGCCCACCACTGGCTGATCCTGCACGGCCGCTACACCTGCACGGCGCGAAAGCCCAACTGCCTCGGCTGCATCATCTCGGACCTCTGCCCCTCGCGGGCCGGTCTGGTCGCCTTGGGCGAGGCGCGTTAGGCCTCCAGCCGCGCCCTGACCGCCTCGGCGAAGCCCGCCCCCGCTCGCGGATCGTTCTTCAGATAGAAGTCGGGCTCGATCAGCTCGGCCTCCATCAAGACCCAGCGGCCCGCCTGATCGCGGGTCATGTCGATGCGGGCATACAGCAGCGGCTCGTCAATGGCGGCCAGCACCTGCTGCGCCAGCGCCATCGCCTCGGCCGGGGGCTCGACGGAGACATAGGTCCCGCCGAACTGCACCTGGATGCGGAATTCGCCGGGCACGGGGGTCTTGTTGACCGCATGGCTGAACCGGCCGCCGAAGAAGAGCAGGCTGGTTTCACCCTCGCTGGCTATGGCGGGCAGATAGGGCTGGATCATCGCGGCGCCGTCAGGCGCATCGATCAGGGCCTCGCCGCGCTTGAGCCGCAGGGTCTTCCACGCCCCGCCCGAGACGGTCGGCTTGATCACCAGTTCCTCGGCGCCGAAGGCTTCGAACGCCGCCTCGACATCGGCCTCGGTCACCTTGTCCGTGAAGCGCGTGGGCGGAATCGGCACGCCTTTCGCCTCGAGCCGGGCCAGATAGGATTTGTCGGAGTTCCAGCCCAGCACCGAGGCCGGATTAGCCAGGGGCACGCCTGCCGCCGTCCAGGTCTTCACCGCCTGCAGGAACCGGGCGTGGTCGCGGTGATAGCCCCAGAGGAGCACCGGCAGGACCAGGGGGAACCGCGTCAGGGCGCCGGCCTCTTCAATATGATCGACCCAGCTTTCGGGCACGGCGACGATTCCGGCCCCGGCCAGGGCGCCTTCCAGGCGCGCCAGCACCTGGGGCCATTGGCCGCGATAGGAGGAATCGGCGGGATCAGGGGTCAGGATGGCGATGGTGGTCATGTAAGCTCCTAGGGCGCCGCCTATAGCCGAGCCGCTCCTCCGAAGAAACGCATAAGCATGTCCTTATATGTTTCGCATGACACCCTTCGCCGGGTCGGCTAAGGGGCGATCATGACCCAAAACGCCACCTATGATGTTTGCGCCGTCGGAAACGCCATCGTCGACGTGCTGAGCCCCTGCGACGACGCCTTCCTGGTCGCACAGTCCCTGACGCCCGGCTCGATGCAGCTGGTCGACGAGGACCAGAGCGCGGCCCTGTACGACGCCATGGCGGCGGGCGTGGAGGCCTCGGGCGGTTCGGCGGGCAACACCGTCGCCGGCGTCGGCTCGTTCGGCGGCAAGGCGGCCTATATCGGCAAGGTCGCGCCCGACACCCTGGGCGGCGTCTTCACCCACGACATCCGCGCCTCGGGCGTGCATTTCGACACCGCCCCGCTGGAAGACGGCGCCGGCACCGGCCGCTGCCTGATCAACGTCACGGCCGACGGCCAGCGCACCATGTGCACCTTCCTGGGCGCCGCCAACCAGCTGTTCGCCGCCGACATCGACGAAGACCTGATCGCCGACAGCGCCATCGTTTATCTGGAAGGCTATCTGTTCGACCCGGCCCCGGCCCGCGCCGCCTTCGAGGCCGCCGCCGCCGCCGCCCACAAGGCGGGCCGCAAGGTCGCCATCACGCTTTCGGACACCTTCGTCGTCGCCCGCTGGCGCGCCGAACTGCTGAGCTTCATCGCAGCCTCCGCCGACATCGTTCTGGCCAATGAAGGCGAACTGGGCGCCCTGTTCGAGACCGAAGATTTCGACGCCGCCGCCACGAAACTGGCCGGTCTGGTCGAGGTCGCAGCCGTCACCCGCGGCGCCGACGGTTCGGTGATCATCAAGGGCGAGGAGCGCGTCGCCGTCGCCGCCTTCCCGGTCGACAAGGTTGTCGACACTACCGGCGCAGGCGACCAGTACGCCGCCGGCTTCCTGCTGGGTCTGGCGCGCGGCCTGTCGCTGGCCGACGCCGGCAAGCTGGGCTCGCTGGCCGCCTCGGAGGTCATCGCCCACTGGGGACCGCGTCCGATGGTCAAGCTGGACGCCCTGGCGGCCGAAAAGGGCCTGACCCTCAGCTGAGATTTCTCAGCGTCGCCGGGAAGTCGTCGCCCCGCAGAGCGCGCGACCGGTCGGGCTCCAGCGCCTCATGCACCGAGGCCACCGCATAGATCTGGAGATCGACCTCCTCGGCCAGTCTGGCGCAGGCCTTCATGGATTTGCGCGCCTCCGGGTTGGCCTGCATCGCCTCATAGTCTTCGAGACTGCGCCACTGGGCGTAGTTGACGACCCGGTCGCCGCGCGGGCCGCGATGGAGGCTGGCCGAGACGAAGCCCGCCTGATGACGCATCACCCTGTCCGTCGCCTGTTGCAACAGATCGAGCAGGGCGTCGGCCCGATCCGGTCTCACCCGGAAGGTGTTGATCAGGACGACCGGGGCTTCCCCCTCGACGATGCGGACCATGAGGCGTCTCCCTGCCGAATGGGATCAACGCCCGGGTTCGCCGCCGGGTTGCGGCGCCGCCCCTGAGGGGCGGGCCGTCGCCTTCAGTGGCTGGTCAGACGCGAGGCGCCGCCGGTGATCTTGCAGATGTTGTCGGTCTCGGGCCGGCCGGTCTGGGCGCCGGTCGGAACGAGGATGCCGCCCCGCGCCTGGCATTCATCGGACAGTTTCTGCTCGCGGACGGAATAGTTCCCTTCCGCCGGGCCGGTGCTGGCGCAGGCCGACAAGACGGCGGCGACGGTCAGGAGGGCGGGAAGGCGGAGAGTGGAAAGGCGCATGGAACCGACTCCGGTGGATCGACGAACGAACGGCCCAGCCTGTGCCTCGTTCCGGTCCGGATCAAGGCTCCGCGTGATCCCGTTCGGGTTGAACATCGCGTCCGCAACCGGACAGAATGGCGACAAACCTCGCATATGGCTCCGGTCGGGCCTATCTGTGGTCAATGACCTTCCGACCGACGACCATAGAACGTGCGTATGAACTGGCGAAAAGCGGGGCCTGCCGCACCGTCGGCGACATCAAGGCGAAACTGCAGGCCGAGGGCCACGAGCGGGTGCAGGACCGGCTTTACGGCGGCTCCCTGACGTCCGCCCTGCGCAAGCTTTGCACGGAACACTATGTCGCACCCGAAGGCGACGACGCCCCCGCGTCGGCCGTTTCCGAGGACGAGGACGCCGCCTGAGCACGGGCCCGGTTGCGGGGCCAGTCAGGGGGTCAGGGCGCAACGCCTTGTTTCGGCGCCCGTTTGGGCGCATAAGCCCCCTCGTCGATCTCTTTGCGTAACGCCCCTCTCTTTGCGAACGCACCGAGTTTCCAGGCCTTTCCCACTCAGACCCGACAGGCCGCGCACGCTGTTGTGCGTGGTCAATCGCTAGCGGAGGTCCTGAAAATGGCTACCGGCACTGTCAAATGGTACAACCCCACCAAGGGTTACGGCTTCATCGAACCCTCGGACGGCGGCAAGGACGTCTTCGTCCACGTCTCGGCCGTTGAAGCGTCCGAGCTGAACACCCTGAACGAAGGTCAGAAGATCTCCTACGAAGTCGAGCGCGACCGTCGCTCGGGCAAGGAATCGGCCGGCCAACTGAAGTCGGCTGAATAGTCTTTCGACTGTTCGATGAATTCGCGGGGCCGGTGGGAAACCACCGGCCCCGTTTTCATATCCTCCCCATGAAACGGGGAGGGGGGACCGCCCGCCGCCGGGCGGGTGGTGGAGGGGCTCTTGCCGCCTCCTGCAGCCCCGCGTAATGGCCGAGCCATGTTCGGCCTCGCCAATCCCGAGCGCTTCATGCGCTTCACCGGCCCCCTGACCCCCTGGCTGTGGGGCGCGGCGGCCGTGCTGCTGGCGGCGGGGACATGGCTGTCCTTCACCGCCCCCGGCGACTATCAGCAGGGCGACACCGTCCGCATCATGTTCGTCCATGTGCCGGCGGCCTCCCTGGGCACCCTCGTCTATGCGGCCCTGGGGATTTCCAGCTTCTTCGCCCTCGTCTTCCGCCACCCCCTGGCCGACGCCGCCGCCCGCGCCGCGGCCCTGCCCGGCGCCGCCTTCACGGCCCTGGCCCTGATCACTGGCTCCCTCTGGGGCCAGCCGATGTGGGGGACCTGGTGGGTCTGGGACGCGCGCCTGACCTCGGTGCTGGTCCTGTTCCTCTTCTACCTCGGATATATGGCCCTGCGCTCGGCCATCGATGACGAGACCAGGGCCGCCCGCGCCGCCGCCGTGCTCGGTCTGGTCGGGCTGATCAATCTTCCGATCGTGAAATTCTCCGTCGACTGGTGGAACACCCTGCATCAGCCGGCCTCCCTGCTGCGCGCCGGAGGATCCAGCCTGGCGCCGGTCTTCCTGTGGCCGCTGCTGACCATGATGGCGGCTTATGCGGCCCTGTTCCTGGCGGTCTGGCTGACGTCCATCCGCACCGAGATCGTTCGCCGCCGGGTGATGTCGCTGCGCGCCCGCGCCGCTCTGGAAGCCTAGACGATGCTCGACCTCGACATGACGCCCTACGCCGCCTTCGTCTGGCCCGCCTGGGGGATCAGCGCCCTCGTTCTCGCCTGCCTCGTCGCTCGCGCCGTCGTCGTTTCGCGCCGCTGGAAGCGTGAGCTGAAGCGGCTGGAGAGTGAACAGATGCGTACCGATGAGACTCCGACCATCCGCGCTCAAGCAGCGCGAAGCGCGATAGCGCAACCAGAATGATGCGCTGGTTGGCGGTGATCCCGCTCGTCGTTCTCGCCGCCCTGGCCGTGCTGTTCGTCGGCTGGTCGCTGAAGCACGATCCGACCTACAAGCCGGACGCCGCCGTGGGACGGGACGCGCCCGAGCGGGTGTTGCCGGTGCTGGTCGGGTCCGTCGCCGGGCCGTCCAGCGTCGACCTGGAGACCGTGGCCATGGGCCGGCCCGTGATCGTCAACATGTTCGCCAGCTGGTGTGCGCCCTGCCGGGTCGAACACCCCCGGTTGATGGCGCTCAAGGCCCGGGGCGTGCGCATCATCGGCGTCGCCTACAAGGATGAGCCCGAGGCCACGGCCCGGATGCTGGAAGACCTCGGCAATCCCTTTGACATGGTTCTGGTCGATCACGAGGGCCGGGCGGGGCTGGATCTCGGCATCTCCGGCGTGCCCGAAAGCTTCGCCGTCGACCGCACCGGCCGGATCGTCGCCAAGTCCTCGGGGCCCCTGACCAACGACGCCGACGTCGAACGGCTGGTCGCGGCCCTGGAGTAGCCGCCCCGGCTCCTCCGGCCCTGAGACAAGCGTCAGTGTTCGACCGGATCGACGGTCACGCTTGTCGGCTTCACAGTGAATGACGATCCCGGACCGCTTCGGGACAGGGGACGGAGTCCGATCCGTTAACCCTTTCTGTAGGGATTTCGTTAACCGTATTCCAATGAGCGCGATTCGCCCCAATCTGCCCGCTGTCACGCCTCAGGGCGGGGAACAGGCCGCGCCGTCATCGGCTCTGCGGCAGGCCCAGGCCGCCTTCTTCCGCGCGGCTCTCGGCGAGGTTCAGGCCGCTCCGGTCGCCCACACCGCGGCGCCGGCCCGGGTCGCGGCACAGTCCGCCGCGGCGGCCACGCCCGACAGCGCCCGGCCCCTGCGTCCCGGCAGCCTTCTGGATATCAAGGTCTAGGAACAGCAGAGGCCTGAGTAGGGCGCCTCGGGAGGGGCGCCTCAGGAGACCGGTTCGAGGACCGGCGCCTTGGCCTTTTTGAGCTTGGGAGCCTTGGCGGCCTTCTTGCCGCCGCCCTCGACCGCCTTGCGGGCCAGCTTGTCGGCGCGCTTCGCCTCCTTGGCCGCCTTCTTCAGCGCCTTGGCCTCGGCCTTGGCGATATCGGGCGCCTCGTCGGCCGCATTGGCCAGATCGGCCAGCAGCTCCAGGAAGCCGTCGCGCTTGCCCTTGGGCAGCAGGGCCATGATCCGTTTGTCGGCCGCCTCGACTTTCGGGCGTGACGCTTCCAGCAGGGTCTTGCCCTCGTCCGAGAGGCGCACGGCCTTGGCCCGGGCGTCGACGGTCGAGCGCTCGCGTTCCAGCAGGCCCTTGGTGGTCATGCGCGAGACCAGATCGGCCAGGGTCGAGCGGTCGATGCCCGTCGCCCGGACGAGATCCGTCTGGGTCAGGCCCGATTTCGCCGCCACGGCCTCCATGACCGCGAACTGGCGCTGGGTCGGACCGTCGGCGCCCGCCTCCTCGGAATAGATGTCGAGCGCCAGCTGCAGCACACGGTGCATCAAATGGCTCGGCGATTCCGCGAGCGTGCCCAGACGTTTGGACGACTTGCCGGACTTGACCATGGTCGAACTTCCCCAAGCTTGGCGTGCGGCGCTCACGGCCGTCTACCGTGGACGGAGGGTTATCAGCGTGGCTTTACGGTTTGACGACATTCCGGCGGAGGCGCTTCGCGCCGGCGCTATGCTCGGCTCGCGGAGCCTCGCGACTTGAGCGCCAATCGGGCCGCCTGCGGTCGTCAAAGCCCGGTATCCGGCGAGGTCGGACCCGGCTCTTCGTCCTTGACCATGTGCTTCATGATGTAGGGGATCTGGATCAGGCCGAAGACGCAGGCGAGGATCCACAAGGCCACGCGGAACTGGACCCAGACGCCGTCGGGTTGGGTGCGCCAGACGATCTCGTTGACGATGGCGATGGCCGCGAAATACAGGCCGTAGCGCAGGGTCAGGACCCGCCAGGCCTCATCGGTCACCTTGATCGCGTCGCCCAGCAGATATTTGAACGGCGATTTGTTCAGCGGAAGCGAGCCCAGCAGCACGATCGCCAGCATGGCGTTCTGCACCGTCAGCTTGATCTTGATGATGCTCTCGTCGTGGAAAAAGATCGTCAGCCCGCCGAAGACCAGGGCGAAGGCGCCGGTGATCAGGGGCAGGGGGGCGAACCGCTTCTCGACCCAGTAACCGACCGCCAGCGCCACGGCCGAGGCGATGCACAGCACCCAGGTCGCCTTGATCATGTCGCGGGTGATGAAATAGGCGGCGGCGAAACACAGCAGGGCGCCGAAGTCGACGGCCTGACGGATCCACTGCGGGCGTTTGGCTTCAGGCACGGTCTGGTCGGTCATTCTCAGTCCTCAAGCCCGACCAGCGAGCGGGAAAAGGCCCGGGCGTCGAAGGGTTGCAGATCCTCGATCCCCTCGCCGACGCCGATCAGCTTCAGCGGGGCATCGGAGGCCTGGGCCACCGGGACAAGGACGCCGCCGCGCGCCGTGCCGTCCAGCTTGGTCATCACGATGCCCGAGACATAAGCCGCCCGGCCGAAGATCTGTTCCTGGGCCAGGGCGTTCCTGCCGACGGTGGCGTCCAGCACCAGAAGCGTCTCATGCGGGGCGTCCGGATCGATCTTCTTCAGCACCCGAACGATCTTGAGCAGTTCGTCCATCAGGGCGGACTTGTTCTGCAGCCGGCCGGCGGTGTCGATCAGGACGACGTCATAGTTCTCGGCCCGGGCCTTGGTGTAGGCGTCGAAGGCCAGTCCGGCTGGATCGGCGCCGTCGCGGCGGCTCTCGAAATCGGCGCCCGACCGCTCGGCCCAGACCTTGAGCTGTTCACGGGCCGCGGCGCGGAAGGTGTCGCCGGCGACGATCATGACCTTCGCGCCCTTGGCCGTCAGGTCGGCGGCGATCTTGCCCAGGGTCGTGGTCTTGCCCGATCCGTTCACCCCCACGAACAGGACGACGAACGGCTTGATCCCTTCCGAGAGCGGATCGAACACGGCCTGACGCGGCAGAAGCTCGGCGGCGACGGCCTCGGCCAGGGCCTCCTTGACCTCGCGCTCGTCCGACACCTTGCCGAAGCGGAGCGCCCGGAAACGTTCGACGATCCGGTCGGTCGCGGCCGGACCCAGATCGCTCTCCAGCAGATGCTCCTCCAGCCGGTCCAGCGCCGCCTGATCCAGCGGCTCCTTGACCAGGCCGCCGACGACCGTCTCGGTGATCTGTTTGGAGGATCGGGCCAGACCGTCCGACAGACGCTGGAACCAGCCCTTTTTCGGGGTATCGTTCATGAGAACGGCTTTAGCGGTCCCGCGCCTTCAGGTCACGGATTAACATGAGCCTGATCGGCTGAGGAACGGGCGCTTCGCGACCGGTCCAAAGGCGTGAATCAGGCTCTGGCGAATGCCGTAGTTGGCGGAGCCGGGACTTTGGCTCTATATGAGCATAAGATCCCGAAGGACCGCGCCTTGGCCGAACTCCACGCCTTCCATTCCAGCCGCACCCACGGCTTCGTCCGCGTCGCCGCCGCGACGCCGGTCGTGCACATCGCCGACCCGAAGGCCAATGCGGAGGAGCACATCGCCCTGATCCGTCAGGCGGGGGAACAGGGCGTGGATCTGATCGTCTTCCCCGAGCTCAGCCTGAGCGCCTACGCCATCGACGATCTGCATCTTCAGGCGGCGTTGCTGGAAGCGGTGGAGGCGCAGTTGCGACCGCTGGCCGTCGCGGCCGGAAACGCCAATGTCGTCGCCGTGATCGGGGCCCCGATCCGCAACGGAGACCGGCTCTACAACTGCGCGATCGTGATGGCGAACGCGAAGATTCAGGGTGTCATCCCGAAGACCTATCTGCCGAATTATCGGGAGTATTACGAGAAACGCTGGTTCTCGGCGGCGGACGAGCCTGATCGTTTTCAGGGCATGGTCCAGGTCGGCCAGCAGTGGGTTCCATTCGGAACGGACCTGCTCTTCGAGGCCAACAACCGGCCGGGCTTCGTCTTCGGTGTGGAGATTTGCGAGGACTACTGGGCGCCGATGCCGCCATCGACCCGGCAAGCCCTGGCCGGCTCCCGCATTCTGCTGAACCTGTCCGCCTCGAACATCGTCATCGGCAAGTCTGACGACCGGGCGCTGCTGTGCGCCAGCCAGTCGGCGCGGGCGATGGCGGCCTATGTCTTCGCGGCGTCCGGCTGGGGCGAAAGCACAACCGATCTGGCCTGGGACGGTCAGGCGACGATCCACGAACTCGGGGCGAAGCTGGTCGACGGCGAGCGGTTCGCGCTGGAGTCTCATCTGACCGTGGCAGACGTTGACGTCGAACGCATAGGCCTTGAACGGCTCCGGACAGGGACTTTCGCGGATGCCGCCCGTCGCGAGATGAAGGATCGCCATTTCCGGCCGAGCCGATTCACAGCGCGCGACGACGCGGCGCCGAAAGGTCTTCGCCGCCCGCTCGACCGTTTCCCCTTCGTGCCGGACGATCCGGCGCGGCTGGATCAGGACTGTTTCGAGGCCTTCAACATCCAGGTGCAGGGGCTGATGCGGCGCCTGAAATCGACGGGTAGCAAGAAAATCGTCATCGGCGTCTCGGGCGGGCTGGACTCGACCCAGGCCCTGCTGGTCGCCTGCCGCGCCTTCGACCGGCTGGAGATGCCGCGTACGGATATCCTCGCGTATACGATGCCGGGCTTCGCGACCTCCGAGGGGACGAAGTCCAACGCCTGGACCCTGATGAAGTCGCTGGGCGTCACGGGCGCCGAACTCGACATCCGCCCGGCCGCCGAACAGATGCTCAAGGACATCGGCCATCCGTTCGCCGACGGCCAGCCGGTTCACGACATCACCTTCGAGAACGTCCAGGCGGGGCTGAGAACGGACTATCTGTTCCGGCTGGCCAACCAGAACCATGGCTTCGTCCTGGGCACCGGCGACCTGTCGGAACTGGCTCTGGGCTGGGCGACCTATGGCGTCGGCGACCATATGAGCCATTACAACGTCAACGGCGGGGTGGCGAAGACCCTGATCCGGCATCTGATCCGCTGGGTGGCGGACAAGGAACATGACGGCGATGCGGCCAACGTCCTGCACGCCATCCTGGCCACCGAGATCTCGCCCGAGCTGGTGCCCGCCGGCGCCGACGGCAGGATCCAGTCGACCGAGGCGACGGTCGGTCCGTATGCGCTGAACGACTTCTTCCTGTTCTACATCACCCGCTTCGGCCTGAAGCCGTCCAAGGTGGCGTATCTCGCTCATCAGGCCTGGGGCGATGCTTCGAAGGGCGACTGGCCGGCGCATCATCCGCAAGGCGATCGCATCGAATACGATCTGGCGACGATCAAGGCCTGGCTGAGGAAGTTCCTGATCCGCTTCTTCGCCACCAGTCAGTTCAAGCGCTCGGCCCTTCCGAACGGGCCCAAGGTCGTCACCGGCGGCAGCTTGAGCCCCCGCGGCGACTGGCGGG
>Ga0209630_10001314_pt1 | contig 26923 bp, 26 predicted proteins | sample COG_01_FD_184745 | JGI IMG/M metagenome (GOLD analysis project Ga0209630, IMG submission 184745) | Pelagic Microbial community sample from North Sea - COGITO 998_met_01 (SPAdes) (version 2) | ecosystem: Environmental > Aquatic > Marine > Neritic zone/Coastal water | place: Helgoland, sampling... | reverse complement strand
AAAAAAGATTTCCATGTTCATGAATATGGAAACAAATTATTAACTAAAAGCATTTTAAATTATGATTACAAATTAATAATTAGCTTTGGTTATAATAAGATAATTAAAAAATCGATTTTAAAATTTGTAAATTGTCCAATTTATAATATTCATATTTCTTATTTACCGTACAATAAAGGAGCACATCCAAATTTTTGGTCTTTTATTGATAGAACACCTCATGGTGTTAGTATTCATAAAATTAACGAAAATATTGATGAAGGCAATATTATTTTTAGAAAAAAAATAAAATTTAAAAATTTAAAAAAACATACATTTAGATCTACATATAAAGATTTGATCCTTAATGCTGAAAAGTTGTTTATGAAAGAATTCAAAAATATTCTAAACTTTAAGTTTAAGACGATCAGAACCAAATCTTTCGGCTCAATACATTATAAGCGTGATTTACCCAAAAACCTTAAAAGTTGGGATGTAAATATTATTGAATTCTTAAAAAAAAATAATTATTTAATTTAAATAGTTTTTATAAATAGGTGAGCCACTTTTAATAAATTTTTTAGATTTTTTACCAATTATCTTAAAGTATTTGGATGAGCACAAACCAATTTTTGGCCTTAAGGTATCAATATTTTTTTCATTTATAGTTTCATTTTTTTTTATATCTTTTATTGCAAAAATAGACCTTTTTAAGTTTAAAAAATTACTTCTTTGATCATTTTTAATTTTTTTTTTTGTATGTAGATCATTTAAAATTTTACTTAGGGCTTTTAGCTGTTTTGGTTTAATCGAAAAATCAGAGTCAGTAGTTTTTTTATTATCTATATTAAAATGCTTTTCTATTACGGAAATATTCATTACACTTGCAGCAACCGAAGAAATAATATCATCTGTATGATCAGAATATCCTATTTTGTAATTTTTGAATATTTTTTTCAATTTGTTGATTCTTGATAAATTAACATCTTCTAATTTAGTGGGATAATTAGATACACAATGCATAATTATTATTTTATTATGATATTTATTAACAACTTTGATTGCATTTTTTATTTCTTGTATATTTGAAATTCCAGTTGAAATTAAGATTGGTTTATTTTTTTTTGCTATATATCTAATTAATTTAAAATCTGTAATCTCAAAAGAAGCTAATTTATAAAATTGAACATTAAATTTTTCTAATAAATCTACAGCTCTAATACTAAACGGACTACTAAATAGTTGACGATTAAATTTTTTTGCAATTTTAAAAGCATCACTATGCCAACTAAAGGGTGTGTGGGCCTTTTCATAAAGCTGCCATAGATATTCTTTACTCCATATTCCACGTCTTATCATAAATTTTTTATTTTTAGTTTTGAGAGTAATATCTTGAGGTTCATAAGTTTGAATTTTGACCATATCAGCACCATTTTTAAATGCTGACTCAATTAGATTTAAAAACCTTTTTTTATTTCCATTATGATTTCCTGATATTTCAGCTATCAAAAGTGGTTTACTGCTATTTTTAAAAAAATTTTTCATTTATTTTATTAAATAATTTATTGTATTTAATATAAATATAATCATAATTAATTATATTTAGGTCAATTTAAATTTAATTATGAAAAAATACAATCAGCTTATTACAAATATAGAAAATGTTAGAAAAAAAAATAATAAATATTGGATGGATATAATGAGATTATCTTTTAAATATGCCCCAAATAAGTCTCAAGCACTAGTTAAGAAAATTAATCAAAATGATCAAAAGATTTCTAAATTCTTATCAAAATTATCAAAAATAAGCTGATTCTAATGGCACTCATTCCTTATGGAAAACAATTCATTGACAAACATGATAAAAAATCAGTTTTAGAAACTTTATCAGGCCAGGTTATAACCTCTGGACAGCAAGTTGTAAAATTTGAAAAAAAAATCAAAAAATATTTTAATTGCAAATATGTAAGTGTTTGTAATAGCGGAACTTCAGCGATTTATTTAGCTCTGGCATCCATAAATACAAAAAAAAATGACGTAATAATTATGCCAGCAATAAATTTTGTTGCCTCATATAATGTTGCAAAATTATTTAATACTAAGGTTTATTTATCAGATGTAGACCCTGAAACTGGCCAAATGACCCCAGAAAATATCTTGGAATGTTGTCAAAAATTTAAAATAAAAAAGATTAAAGCTATAATTGTAATGTATCACGGTGGTTACCCAGATAATGCTGATAAATTTATTAAATTAAAAAAAAAATTTAATTGTTTTATAATTGAAGATGCCTGTCATGCTTTAGGAGCAGAATATTTTGTAAAAAAAAAAATAATAAAGATTGGCAGCTGTTTACACTCAGATATTTCAACTTTTTCTTTACATCCACTAAAAACAATCACTACTGGAGAGGGTGGAATTATAACAACAAACAATAAAAAAATTGCCCATAGAGTAAGTTTATTAAGATCACATGGTATTATAAGAAATACTAAAAAACATTGGGAATATGATGTGTTGTTAAATGGTTTAAATCTTAGACTAACAGATTTTCAATGTTCTCTTGGGTTAAGTCAATTATCTAAAGTTTCAGATATATTAAAAAAAAGACGAAAAATATGCAATTATTATGAACAAAATCTTAAAAAAATTAAGGAAATTAAAAAATTAAAACAAGATAAAAAATATATTTCTTCATCTCACCTTTATTCAATAAGTTTAAAAAAGAGTAATAAAAAATATAAAGAAAGTTTAATTAAATTTATGTTAAAGAAAAAAATTATATGTCAAAATCATTATATACCTATCTATAAATTTAAGGTCTTTAAAGATAAATATATTAGTAAAAATGCTGAAATTTTCTATAAGAGTTCTTTGTCTATACCTATATTTTATGAGTTAAGAATTAAAGATCTAAATTATATCATTAATTGCTTGACTAAATTTTTCAAACAGAATGGTTAAATTAGTCATTGGAGTTGCCAATTTTAAACAAAGTTATGGTATCGATAATAAAAAATTTTTACAAAAAGATAATTATCAAACTTTTATTAAAATTTTAATAAAAAATAAAATTAATACTTTTGACTCTTCATTTGAATATAAATTGGATCCTGAAATTGCTAAAAAATTTAATAATAAATTTAATGTAATTACAAAAATAAAACTGCCAAATAAAAATACTATAGATTTCTTAAATAAAATTGAGAGAAATATTATTCTAGAATTAAAAAAACTAAATTTAAAAAAATTTGAATCAATTTTATTTCATAATATTAATGATTTAAAAAAAAAAAATTTTCAAATTTTTTTGAATAAGCTCAAAGAATTACAAAAAAAAAAATTGATCAAATATATTGGGGTTTCTATATATAAAACTTCAGATTTGAATATTGTTTTTTCAAAATTTAAACCAGACCTAATACAATTTCCACTTAGTTTTATGAATAGATCCTTTTTACAAAAAAAAATATTTAAAAGATTATTAAAGAGTAAAGCAAAATTACAAGTAAGATCAATATTTCTTCAGGGCTTAATGTTAAAAAACTACAATCAATTAAAAAAATTAAATATAAATAAACAATTAAAAATCCAGCTACTAAAATTTATTAAATTCTGCTCTATAAATGACTTAAGTCAATTAGAAGCATCGGTTCATTTTATAAAACAATTTAAAGATATTGACTTTATTACTTTCGGAATAAATAGTAACAGTCAATTAATTACTTTACTTGAAGAATTTAATAAAAAAAAAAAAATACCAATAGGATACAAGAACTACAATGATAGATATTTAGATCCAAGAAAATGGAATTATGAAAAAAATTAAAAAAAAATATCATGTATTTGTACAAGCAAGATTTTTGTCAAAAAGACTAAGAGGAAAAGTTTTACTTAAGATTAAAAAAAAAACTATTTTAGAGATAATTTTAAGGAGATTGATGAAATCTAAAATTTTAAAAAAAGAAAATTTAATTGTACTGTCATCTACTAATCCTTCTGACTTACATATAGAAAAAATTTGTAGAAAAATGAATATCAAGATTTTTAGAGGACCAGAACAAAATGTTTTAAAAAGATTTTATTTTGCAGCAAAAAAGTTTGACTCTGAAAATATAGTCAGAGTTACTGGTGATTGCCCATTAGTTGATTATAAACTTTTAGATCGTATGATAGAAAAATTTGATCAGGTAAATTGTGATTATTTATCTAATATAACGCCCCCCACTTTTCCTGATGGACTTGATATAGAAATATTCAATAGAAAATCTTTAAATAGAAGCTATAAAAAGTGTCTTTCGGTTCAAATGCAAGAACATGTAACGCAGTATATTAAAAAAAATAAAAATTTTAAAAAGATTAATTTTGAAAACAAAAAAGATTTTTCATTTTTAAGATTAACTTTAGATGAAGCAAGAGATTTTAAAGTTATATGTAATATTTTTGATAATTTTAAAAATATCTATTTTGATTATAATGATGTAATTCAATTATATATAAAAAAAAAAAAAATTTTTCATGAAAACATGCATATTGAAAGAAATGAAGGAATGAAAATGAATTCTGGTACAAAATTGTGGAAAAAAGCAGAAACTTTTATACCAGGAGGTTCAATGCTTTTTTCGAAAAATCCAAATTTATTTTTGCCAAATTCATGGCCAACATATTTTTCCAAAACTAGAAAACTAAACGTATGGGATTTGGATAAAAAAAAATACTCTGATATGTCTTTAATGGGAGTGGGGACCAATATACTAGGTTATTCCAACCCTGTTGTTGATAGAAGTGTAAGAAAAGTTATCAACATGGGAAATATGTCAACTTTAAATTCTTACGAAGAGGTAGAGCTTGCAGAGAAATTAATTTCAGATCATCCCTGGTCTCATAAAGTACGGTTTACTAGGAGTGGAGGTGAGGCAGCTGCTGTTGCTGTTAGAATAGCTAGAGCAACAACGGGAAGAGATAAGATTGCTATATGTGGTTATCATGGGTGGCATGATTGGTATTTAGCTGCAAACTTAGATCGCCCAAATACTTTAAATAATCATTTGATGAAAAACCTTAAGATTTCAGGAACTCCAAAGATACTAAAAAATTTAACTTATTCTTTTGAATATAACAATCTTAACCAGATAAAAAAAATCCTAAAAAATAATAAATTAGCAGCTATAGTAATGGAAGTAGCTCGAGACAACCTGCCTCAAAATCATTTTTTAAAGAAAATAAAAAATTTAGCAAAAAAAAATGGTGCAATTTTGATTTTTGATGAATGCACGTCTGGTTTTAGAGAGACATTTGGAGGACTTCACTTAAAATACAATGTAAACCCAGATATGTGCATACTTGGAAAGGCTTTAGGTAATGGTTATGCTATTAATGCAGTATTAGGAACAGACGACTCTATGTTTGGATTTAAAAAAACGTTTATTAGTAGTACTTTTTGGACTGAGAGAATTGGATTTGCAGCTGGTATAGCAACTTTAGATGAAATGAAAAAATTACAATCTTGGAAAATAATTACTGCTTTAGGAAAAAAAATAAAAAAAAATTGGGCAAAGATTGCTAAAAGAAATAATTTAAAGATTAAAATCTATGGGCTAGATGCACTACCAAAGTTTGATTTTGAAGATTTAAATAAATTGTACTTCAAGACTTTTTTAACCCAAGAATTTTTAAAAAATAATATATTAGCAACTAATACTATATATTTATCTATTTCTCACGAGAATGATAATTTACTAAATAAATATTATTCAATTTTAGATGAAGTATTTTCTAAAATAGATAGATCAAAAGGCAATATTAAATGTTTACTTGAGGGCCCCGTATGTTATTCAGGCTTGAGAAATACAAAATGATTAAAAGTAAAAAATTCTTTAAAAATAAATCATTACTTATAACTGGTGGAACAGGTTCTTTAGGCAATGCAATAATAGATTATGTTGTTAAACATAAAATAGATTTTAAGAGAATAATTATATTTAGTAGAGATGAATTAAAACAATATAATTTAAGAGAAAAATTAAATAAAAAAATTTTAGATAAAATTAGATTTTTTATAGGAGATATAAGGGATAAAGAAAGATTAAGCTTTGCATTACAAAATATAGATATAGTTATACATGCTGCTGCACTTAAACAAGTTCCTGCTTCAGAATATAATCCATTTGAATTTATAAAAACAAATATTCTTGGTGCTCAAAATTTGGTTGATGCATGCTTACAAAATAATGTTACTAATGTAGTTGCATTATCAACTGATAAAGCAAGTTCCCCAGTAAATTTGTATGGTGCAACTAAATTATGTTCAGATAAAATATTTACATCAGCTCAAAATATGATCGGAAAAAAAAAAATAACATTTTCTGTAGTACGATATGGAAATGTATTTGGGAGTCGTGGATCTGTATGGCCTAAATTTAAATCGCTTAAAAGTAACGAAACATTCCCAGTTACTCATCCTAAAATGACGCGTTTCAATATAAGTTTAAATCAAAGTGTTGAGCTAATTTTGAATTCTTTATTAATGCAAAAAGGTGGCGAAATATTTGTTCCAAAATTAGCAAGTTATAGATTATTAGATTTATGTAAAGCGATAGATAAAAATAGAAAAATTAAGTTTACAGGAATAAGACCAGGAGAAAAAATTCACGAAGAATTAATTTCAATATCAGAGTCAAGACTGACTATCGAGAGAAATAATTTTTTTATAATTTTACCAGCTAATAAAAAAACACCAGAAATATCTCTTAATTATAATTTAAAAAAAATTAAATTTCCTAAAAAAGACTTTATATATAATAGTGGATCAAATAAAAATTTTCTCTCAATATTGCAACTTAAAAAAATTATAAAAAATTATGAAGATCAAGTTAATTAGATCAGCCACTGTAACAATTAAAATTGGAAATTATAAAATTTTGAAAGATCCTTGGCTCACTGATGGTGAGTATTATGGCTCATGGAGTCATTATCCAAAATATAATATTAAAAAAAATATTGATGACATAAATTTACATAACTCAATATATGTTAGTCATATACACCCAGATCATTGTTCAGAAAAAACATTTAAATTAATAAAAAAAACGATACCTGTTTTTATTCATAAATTTCATTCTCCTTTTTTGAAAAAAAAAATAGAAGGTTGGGGGTTTAATGTATTTGAACTTGAAAATGGTAAAGAATTTGAATTGTCAAAAAATATTTTTATTTCTATTTATGCTGCAGATAATTGTAATCCAGAATTGTGTTATAAATTTACAGGATGTGCAGATTTATCAGTAAAAAAAAGTGGATCACAAAATATTGATAGTATCGCTGTAATTAGAAGTAAAAAAAAAGTAATAGTAAATTTAAATGATAGTCCATATGAGTTGGCAGCCAGGGTTTGTAAAATAATTAAATCAAAATACAAAAATATTGATGTTGCTATGCTAGGTTATGGTGGTGCGGGACCCTATCCACAATGCTTTAACAATCTAAAATACAGTGAAAAAAAAAAGGAATCCTATAAGAAAAAAATTTCATTTCTTGAGAATGCATTTAATTTTCTTAAAATTTTAAAACCTAAATATTATTTACCTTTTGCAGGCACTTATCTTCTGTCTGGAAAATTATCAAATTTAAATAAATTAAGAGGTGTTGCGACCTATGATGAGGCCTATGATTTTTTAGATAAAAAAATACTTTTGAATAATCTTAAAATTTTGAGCATGAAAATAAATCCAGGTACAGAATTTGATTTAACAACTAATAAGGCATCACAAACTTATAAAAAATTATCTGAAAAAAAAATAAAATTATATATTAATAATCAATTGAAATATAAAAAGCTAGAATATGAAGATGATCCATCACCAAGTTTGTTGAATATTTTTGAATTATGTGAAAAAGCATTTGAAAGATTCAAAAGAAATCAATCAAAATATGATATTAAATTGGAAACTGATATATTCATTAAGTTTAAAAATAAATTCATAAAAATTCCACATAATGATGATAAAATAAAGCTATGTGAAAAAAAAGATATGTACAAAAAGAAAAAATTTGTGTTATACGTTTTAAGCGAAAAGTTGTTGTTAAGAATTTTAAAAGGACCAAGATTTGCTCATTGGAACAATGCTGAAATTGGCTCACATATAAAATTTTTAAGAAAACCTAATGTATATGAAAGAAACCTCTATCAAGCCATGTGTTATTTTCATGCATAATTTAACAATTTAGTTCTAAAGATATTAAAGTATGACAAAAAAAATTAGTACACACACAAACCCTTTATATACTCTGGGTGAACTGTATAAGTCTGAGAATTTTAAAAAATGGTACTCTGAAAATACAATTAGTTTTAAAAAATATAGAAATAATTGGATAAACCGTCCCACAAACTCAGAATATGGAGATTTTCCACTTAGTTTAAATATAGAAATTACAACAAAGTGCAATCTAGCATGCACTTTTTGTTGGCATAGCTCTCTTAAAGAAGAAGAAAAAATTCATTTAGAATTTGATGATTTTAAAAAGATAATTGATGAAGCTTCAAATTTTAAAATTCCATCTATAAATTTAAATGGGCTTGGTGAGCCTATTACACATCCTAGACTTTTAGAAATGATTGAATATTGTAAAAGTAAGGGAGTTCAAGATATTATGTTTCATACAAATGGAACAAAGCTATCTGAAAAAAGAATAAGAGCGCTCATTAATTCTGGATTAACCCAAATTATTTTTTCTCTTGATACGCCAGATAAAAAAACTTATGAAAAAGTAAGAATTGGAGCAAACTTTGATAATGTAAATTCTAATGTAGAAGAATTTATAAAAATTAAAAAAAAAATGAAGTTAGTTTTGCCACTTGTTAGAGTTACGATGGTACTAACAGATGAGACAATTGATCAAGTTCAAGAATTTAAAAAAAAATGGAAAGATAAAGCAGACCATATCACTACACAAGAATTATTATTTTCCAGTGATGTTATTGAAAGTAGTGAAGAAAGTATTAGCTGGAAATCTAAAGAAAAATCTTATTATTCAGTAGATAAAAAAGAACTATTAGAATATGAAAAAAAAAGAGGCATTGGTTTTAAATGTCCATATCTCTATCAAAGTTTAAAAATAAAATCAGATAAAACAGTTGTTGCATGTTCTCCAAGAAATGCACCAAAGCTTGGGAAGCTAGAGGATGGTTTGAGTAGTATTTGGAATAATAAAAAAATAAATAATTTAAGAAAGCTTCACGAAAGTGGGCAATGGTATAAAGTAAAAGAATGTGTAAGCTGTGATATTCCTTTTATAGAGATAAATAAAATAAAAAATAATAATTAACTTTTTTATTCAATTAAATCTTTTGAAAATCTATCTAAAAAATTAATTTTTCTGTACGCACTTATTAAGCTATTTGGATTTTTATATTTTGCTATATATTGCTTATGAATGATTTCTTTTTTATATATTAATTCATAGTTATTTGAACAAGTTAAGAATTGCTCATAGTCTGTTTTAAAAGATAAGATTTTTTTATTAGATATGTTAAAGTTATAGCAAGGATAATTAGTTTTAAAATCATTAATTATAATAATACCATTTTTATTTAATTTTTTTGTAATAAGATCAAATTGTTCAAATAACCTTTCTCTTGGGAGTAAATAAAGAAAGTATCCTAAAATAATTACATCAAAACTGCTTTTTAATTTAAGAATTTTTAGGGAATCTAAATTATAAAAATTAACATTTTTGTAATTCTTTTTGCAATATATTATAGCCTCTTTTGAAACATCAATGCCTGTTAATTTAGAATTTTTTATTTTTTGTTTTAATTTAAAAAGCGTTTTTCCTCTACCACACCCAATTTCCAAAATCTTATTTGCTGATATATTCAATTCTTTAAAAACTTTTACTATGCTTGAAGAGTTTGAATTAAATTTAACTTTTTTATACCAAACATCTCCAAATTCAGATATTGCTTTTAAATCATTTATTTTCATTTTTAAGTATAATATTTTTCCACTCTATTATATATAAATTATTTATGAAGTACTTAATAAGCTATTTTATCTATTATTTCAGCGTCTATTTAAACAGGGGTTTTTTTAAAATTTTTGAAAGAAAAAAATTTAAAAATTTTAATCAAATTTCTGAAGACATTCACAATTATGGTGTCTGCGTGTTACCTGATTTTATAAAATTTAAGCAAATAAAATTAATAAATGATGAATTAATTCCTCTCAAGGAGCTAATTTTAAATAGGGATTTAAAAGGCTATAGATATAATAGAAATAGAGATCAAGGATATTTTAGACTCTTTAAATTAAAAAAATTATCAAAATTTGGTAGTAAATTTTTTTTCAATATGAAAATTCTTGATTTTTCTAAATATTATATTTCTCAAAGTTGTGAATATTATCAAGACATGCTTGAATTAAGACAACCAATGAAAAAAAATTTAAAAGATTTAAAATATAGTTCTGATCATTATCATATTGATGATTGGAAAATTAGATTGAAATTTTTTTTAGTTTTGAGCGATGTAACCATGAGAGATGGACCAATGAGGTACATCAAAGGTAGTCACAAGCTTGCACTTTTTAAAAAAAAAAAAGAATACTTTGATAATGGAAAAAAAGGGAATTATGGTCATTTTACCAAAAAAGAAGTTTCAAAAATAAAAAAAAAATTTAAACTAAAAGAAGCAATTTTAACTTGTAAACGTGGTACATTAATTATTGCTGATGGACGTGGTATTCATAGAGGAACACCTCTAGAAAGAAGAAATAACCCAAGAACTCAGTTATCCATATACTCTGATATTAGAAAAGTGAAATGGAACCCAAAAAATTTTGATGGATAGAGATTAAGTGTTAATGGTATCAATTATTAATTTTGTATTTTTTTCTTTAGCTAAATCTAGTTTTGATTTAAGAAGCTGATATTTAGACTTTTCAATAAAATTATAAGCATTTATAAACTTAATTTGTTTTGTTAATGAAAGTCTTTTAATAACATACTCAGCTGTTGTACCAGTAGATAAAAAATAACAAGGTTTATTTATTATTAAGGCAGCCTCTAAGGGAATGTGTTTATCAAATATTTGAAAAATTGAATAAATTTTTATGCTAGGGTAATTTTTTGAAAAAATCTCTTTAAATAACCTCAGATGTTTTTTGTTATAATTTAGTTTTGGTTTTAAAATTACATTTTTAATTTTATATTTATTAATGTATTTACTTAATCTTTTAATATAAAAATTTAAAATAGTTTTAGCATCATTTATAGTAATATATTTGGCAACAAATATTTCAGATATAATTAATGGATTAAAAATTTTTTTTTTTATGCTTATATTCTTAGTAAAATTAAATAAATTTTTTTTGTAAATTTTTTTATTAATTAAATTGGGTAGATTAAAAATTTCTTTATTATAAACACTGTTAAAAAAATTATAAAATTTTATATTTTTATGATGAAAAACTAAATAATAGTTAAGAATTTTTAAAGCTAAAAAAGATTTAAGGTGATTAATAAAATTATTTGATTTTTTTAAATGAATTATATCACCCCATCCATGAAAAAAATATTTTAACTTTATTTCATAATTTTTAATAACTAACTTAGATATTAAATCATTTGTGATTAATATTTCATCATAATTATCAATATCAATTTTTTTATGATTTAATTTTTTTAATATTTTTTTTTTAATAATCAGGTTTGATGTTATTTTACTAAAATTAAATATTGAATTTATAGAAAAAAAATTAAACAACTTTGGTCTACTGATAATAATTGGTTTATTTATATCTTTATCATTAAGGATTGTTTTAATTATTTCTACTCTTCTAGCATGATTCCCACTCAATCTTTTTTCTATTACAACATCAACTGTTTTATTTTTTTTTTGAATATGGCTTTTCATAGCTAGTGCAGCATACTCATTATTAACAAATATAAGGATTCTCTTTTTAATCATTACTTTTATTTTTTAACAATTTTCCATTCTTGATCCGATACACAACATCAAAATATTTAGAAAGTTTTTCCTTATGAGTAATCACTATAATCGCTGAATTTGATTTAATAAGTTGTAAATTATTCAATATCTTTTTTTCATTATTGTTATCTAGAGCCGATGTTGCCTCATCAAGTATTAAGATTTGAAAATTTCTATAAATTGCTCTTGCAATTCCAACTCTTTGAATCTGCCCTCCACTTAACATAGATCCGTTTTCCCCAATAAAAAAATTAATCTTTTTTTTTTTTGATTTAACTAGTTTTTCAAGATTTGAAACTTTAATCGATTTTTTAACAATCGAGTCATCTATATCTTCTTCAGGAATACCAAAAGCTATATTTTTTCTAAGTTCATCATCTTCCAAAAAAATTTTTTGAGGTACAATAGTCGATATTTTTTTTAAATTTTGGCTCCACTCATCAAATTTGATATTTTTGTTATTCATCCTGAAGCTTCCATTTTGAGGTTTTAATAATCCACACAAAATATCTATGAAAGTAGATTTGCCAGATCCACTTTCTCCTAAAATTCCAATAACTTGTGATTTTCTCAATTCAAAATTAGGTATATCTAATTTAAAATTTGAAGTGTCATACTTGAAAATAACATCACGTATTTCTATCTTATCAAAATTTGTTATTTTATTTTTTTCAATTTTTTTTGGAAATGATAATTTTTTATTTAATGAACTATTTACTTTGTTTAATGCAGATTGATTGCCTTTTAGAGATAAGTAAGCACTTGCTAAAGTTTGAATTGATGGAATAATTTTATAACCAGAAAATACATAAAAACTAATTGTAGAATAAAATTCTGTATTTTGATTTATTTCATCGCTGAAATTAAAAAATAAAGCCCCAATAACAATAACAGATATAATTTCGACTATGTTTTTTGGTAGAGAGCCAAGAAACATATTTTGTCCTTGTGAAACTATATTAGTTTTGTTTTCTAGATTAAACTTGTCTGTAAAATACTTTTCTAAACTGAATAATTTAATTATTCTCAAGTTATTAGCTACTTCATTTATAATTTTTAATTTATTTTTAGATGAAATAGAAATTTTTTCTCCATTTATGTAAATTCTTTTTTTGAAAATAAGAATTATCAAATAAAATATAAAAAATGAAAAAAAAACTATATATAAAAATAGTTCTGCGTCTTTCAAATAAACAACATAAAGTATCAGTATAAATGGTATTATTTTTGAATTAATTAAAATAGTTGGGTAAAGTATATTTCTCATTACTCGATTAATTTCTGTAGTGAGTGTATTGGCAGTATCAGTACTATGTGTTTTAATTGATTTTTGATAATTAACAAAAATTTTATTTTTAAATATTTGACACGCTGTTAAAAAATTTTTTTTATTTATAAAATTTACTGAAAACCAATTAGTATAAATTGTTAAAAAATTATTAACCAAAATACTACCAATAAATACAGATAGATAAAAATAAATATTATGATCTAATTCAAAGAAATTATTTTTAAAAATTATTTTTAAAAAGTTGCTATTTATTTTCTCATTAGAAAGAAAAGAAACAAAATAATATAATGAAACAATACTGACAATTTGAGATATTGCATTCAATAAAACTATAAATTGAAAAAAAATAAATTCAAAGTAATTTTTTTCTAAGATTTTTTTTAAGAAGCTAAATATTAACATTTGATAAGATTTTTATTTTATAGATTATTAGATATTTTTTCAATCAAGATATTTTTATGTTTATGATTGCTAAAGTAGTTCACATTATTTTTTTTTATTTTATCGCTTTTCTCTAAATTTTTTTTAAATTCTTTTTCGAAATCAACAAAATTTTCGAAATAACTGTTGTGTAATTCTTTTGTAGCCTGAAAATTTCTTTTATTGAAATTAATAATATAAAATTTTTTATTTAATATTCGTGTCCATACAGCAACAGAAGATCTAATTTCACTTATCACACAGTGAGAGTCATATATTATTTTTGAAAAATCTTGTTTTGTTATTTTAAATTTAAATTTTTTCTTAATCCAACTGTAATCATTCAAGTTTTGTTTTGGATGTAAACTCACCAATATATTAAGTTTATATTTATTCTTAAGATACTTAATGAAAGAACAGTATTTATTTAATGATATTAAATTTGTTTTCTTACTAATGTCTCCATGCTCATAAAGCTGTGAAAAAAAAATAATAATTTTTTTTTGTTTTATTTTTTTATATTTTTTAATACTTCTTAAAATATTAATTGCATCTAAAGAATAGCTTATTAAAATTTTTTTTTTTAAACACCCTTTGTTAATGTAGTCTCTATAAACAATTTCATTTTCAACAAATATATAATCTGAATTGCCACCTCCAATTACCCATGGATTTTTAGGAAGAATCCCAATAATAAAATATAGAACTGTTTCAAAAAATGAATAAAAACTTACCAAACTATTTTTTTTATATTTTTTAAACTGTTTATTAAAAAATTTAGAAAAAAAATTATTTTTTTTAATTATTTTAAATTTTCTAGAATTTAATCTCCTATTTATTAAATCTTTATAATTACCTGAAGCAAAGTTTATATTTATAAACGTAGTTATATTTTTAATTTTTGCTATTTTGAGTAAAGCTAGATTAAATGCAATTTCCCTATCTCCAAAACTTATTATTTTATTATATTTATGTTTATTTAAAAAATTTTTAGCCCAGTAAAAATCTGATATTATTAAAAATGTTTTTTTAAATATGTTAAAGCTAAATAAGTTATCATGATATTTTTTCATATTCCAATATAAGATATTCTTATGAATTTTTATATTTTCACCAGGTACGTCTGAAATTTTTTTTTTAAGTTCTTTGTGCCAAATTAAAATTTCTACATGATTTTTTAATGCTAATTTAAAATAAAGTTTTTTAAAGTCTTTATAATTAGTAGTATTAGGTATGAGCAATATTCTCATTTATTAGGAAATATTTATTTTCAATGATAACATCTTTTAAAATATCTTTTATTTTATTAATTGATCTGCATTTCAATTTAATTTTTTGGAAATAATGTCTACAAGCTTCAATTTTAAATCTATTTTTATATTATTGATAAAGCTAAGCTCAGGCAGACCTGGCCAACCATGATCAACAAATTTTATTTTATTAAACATAGTATTTTTAGAATATCTGGGTATTACATGATAATGCACTTCAGGATCAACCATCATTAACATAAGATAATTAATTTTGTCATATCTAAACAATTCCTTTAAACTTTTTTCTATATCTTTTGTCACAAAACCAAATTCTTTGTGACTTTCAATTGATAGATCACTATATTGAGTTCTAAAATTTTTTTCAATTAAAACTAAGGAACCAAGTGTTGCCTGTTTATCTCTTAAAAGTAGATACCAATGATCATATTCTTTGATTAGTAAATTTTTATAATCAAATGTTTTTAATATTTTTTTCACTTAGGTTTTTAGTTTATTTCTTATTTTTGTAGAGGTTATATAATCTGTATAATCTAAATAAATAACATCACAACTCACCTTTGGATATTTCCCTTTCCAGTCTGATCCTACTACAATTGCATCAATATGAAATTGATCTACAATTTTCTGTTTATTTTTGTCTATCTGGGGTATTACCTTATCAACAGATTTTAATTCACTTATTATACTCATACGATGCTCAAGAGGCATAAAAATTTTTCTATTTTTTTCTTTCTCTACTAAAGCATCTGTGGAAACACCAACGATCAATAAATCAGCAATTTCTTTGGATTTTTTTATTATATTTAGATGGCCATAATGAAAAGGATCAAATGCACCTGTTGTGTATACAATTTGATATTTTTTATTCATTTCTATAATTTAATATTTTTGCAAGACTAAAGAGATTATTTTAGAATTTATTTTCATGAAACTCAATGAAAAATAATTTTTGATTAATAAATAATAATAAAACTTTAATTAAAACTGCTAATTTAAACGATCAACTAAAACAAATTAGAGATATTAAAAAAATTTTTTAGATATGTTTAAAAAATCTATACGATAGTTTGTTGTAAAAAGTTAAGAAATATCTAAGATATATAAATATTGTGATAAGTTCAAATAAAGCTAAAAAATTAACTTCCTACTTATGAAAATTTTAGCTTTGATTCCAGCTAGAAAAGGCTCTATTCGATTAAAAAATAAGAATATGGTATTAGTAAAAAAAAAACCACTCATATATCATACAATAAAAGCTGCATTAGAATCAAAATTAAAAAAAAAAAATATTTATTTATATTCTGATGGTGACCATATTATAAATTATGGTTCAAAGTTTTTAGGTAACAACGCAATTAAAAGACCAGCAAATGTATCAAAAAAAAATTCAAGTATGTACTCTACAATTAAAAGCTTTTTAAAAGATAAAAAAGAATATGATTATTTGTTATTGTTACAGCCAACTTCTCCACTTAGAACTTTTAGTGACATAAATAAATCTATTGAAATTCTAGAAAAGAATAAAAATGCAGATGGTGTTCTTAGTACTTATCAAGTTAGAAATAAAAAAAATATTATTTTCAATAAGCTAATGATAGAAAAAAATAATTTTTTAACTCAAGCTAAAAAAATTGATTTAAATATAAATAAAATTTATATGAGAAATGGACCTGCAATTTTACTAATTAAGATTAAGTGTATAAAAAAAGAATTATATAAATGCAAATTATTAAATTATAAAATGTCAGAAAAAAAGTCGGTTGATATAAATACTTTAAAGGATCTAAAAAAATTATAGGAAAATAGTATATTTTATGAAAGAAATTTTAGATTTAACTTCATTTAAAGATTACCTAAATTCTGTTAAGGTCAATTTTTTATTGAAGAGATATATTAAATCTATTTTAAAATATTTTGAAATAAGTTTTCATAAATTTATTTTTAAATTTTTACAAAAAAAAATAATCAAAAAATTAAAAGATAAGAAAAAAATTGATGTGTATTTTTTAGTTTCAGAAAAAGAAAAATGGAATTACCAAATATTATATGATTTATTTTTAAAATCAAAAAAATTTTTTCCTAAAATTGTTATTTTTCCAAATGGCAATAATAATTTGACAAAAAAAGATAGTTTTTTAAGAAATTATTCTTTTTTTAAAAATCATAAAAAATTGATTAAAGGTGTAAACAAAAAATATGATATTAAAAATCCAAATGAAATTATTAAAAAAGGATCCCTAGTCTTCTATGATCAGCCAGTTCCAAAACTTACAGATCATTGGAAGCCAAACAAAATAGCTCTAAATCATTTAATAGCTTATGTTCCATATGGTATAAAAATTGCAAATTCACTAGGTGAATTAAGTCATTTTGGTCTTGATCTTCACCATTATAGCTGGAAGATATTCTGTGAAACTAACTGGCATAAGCTAAAATTTGAAAAATATACTAAAAACTATGGTTCAATTATAAATACCGGACATCCAAAATTAGATAATTATAAAATAAAAAAAAATTATAATTATAAAAAAACAAAATTAAAAAATTTTAGTAAAAAAATTATATGGGCACCGCATTGGACTATAGATCACTATTTAGGTGTAGAGCATTCAACTTTTAAAAAGAACTATAAATATTTTCTTTTTTTAAAAAAAAAATTTAAAGCAATTTATTGGTTTTTTAGACCCCATCAAAGATTAGAAAGACAAATAATTGACACTAACTTTATGAAAAAAAATGATCTTAATATTTACTTTAAAAAATGGAATAATAAAAATAGTGAACATTATAATAATTATAATTACTATAAAATTTTTTTCTCTTCTGATGGTTTAATTACAGATTGTGGATCTTTCTTAATGGAATATTTATTTACTGGTAAGCCCGTTCTAGTTTTGGAAAGTGGTAAAAATCCAGGTTGGAATGAGTTAGGAAGAAAAGTCTATAATGTTTATTACAAAGCCTATAATAATGAGGATATTTTAAGATTTATTAAAAATGTAATTATTAAGAAAAAAGATATACTAAAACCTAAAAGAGAAAGATTAATAAAATTTTTACTAAAAGATAATCAATCTTTTAATAATAATAGTTTTAATTCCAGTAAAAAAATCTTTGAAAATATTAATAATTTTTTTAGCTAATAATTCAAAATATTGTTATTAATATATATTTATAATAAATCTTAATTACATTAAAAATTGAAAAAAAAAATTTTACATATTTCTTATTCGGATATTTCTGGTGGTGCTGCAATAAATTGTTACAGAATTCACAAAGCATTGAAGAAAAGTAACAAATTTGATTCTCAACTATTAGTAATAAATAAAAGATCTAAAGATAGAGATACTGTTGTTTTAAAAGGTTTTTTATTTAATATTATTCATATTCTAAAAATTAAATTTATTTTCAATTTATTAAAAATTATTTCTCTAATGTGTAGTGAAAGTTTCAATATTAGTCGATCTTTAAATGTTTTTTCCTCACCAAGTATTTTAAAAAAAATTAAAGATATTAATCCAGATTTGATTCATCTACATTGGATTAATAATGAAATGATATCATTAAAAGATATTGCTTCAATCAAGCAGCCGTTGGTTTGGACTTTGAGTGATTTGTGGCCATTCTCTGGTGTTGATCATTATCAATATAAATACTTAAAAAAAAATAAATTTTTAACTTTAATCAATAAATATTTTTTAAGAAAAAAAAAATTTTATTTTAGAAATATAAATAAAATAATTTGCATAAGTAATTGGCAAAAAAACCTATGTATAGCTTCTACTGTATTTGATCAATCAAAAATAGAGACAATACCTTGCCCAATTAATGTAAAGGAATGGAATAAAATAAAAGTTAAAAAAAAAGGTATACATAAAAAAAATCATAGTAAATATAATTTGCTTTTTATAAATTCTATGTCATCTAAAGATCCAAGAAAAGGTCTTCATTTTTTATTACAGTCATTATCTAATATTAAAAACAAATCTAATTTCAAATTAGTCGTTATTGGTGATGCAGAAGAAGAAAGTTTAAAAAAGATTGGGATAGAATATAAAATCATTAATAAAAATTTTTTAGGTGATATAAAGAAAATTAGCAAATTTTATTTACTGGCAGATGTGCTGCTTATGCCAAGCTTAGAAGAAGCTTTTGGACAAACTGCATTAGAAGCTAGCTGCATTGGATTGCCGGTAGTAGGTTTCCAAAAAACTGGATTATCTGATATAATTAAGCATAAAAAAAATGGATATTTAGCTAGATATTTAAATAGTAAAGACTTTTTAGAGGGAGTCTCTTGGGCATTGTTAAAAAATAAAAAACAAAATAAAAAGCTTTATCAAAATAGATTGTATAATGACTTCTCTTCAAATGTTGTTATTAAAAAATATGAATATACTTATGAACAAATTTTAAAAAATGAAGATTAAAACATGTATAATTTTACTAGGTGGAAAAGGTACAAGATTTATTGAAAAAAGGTCTAAACCAAAACAACTTGTAATTCTTAATAAAAATTCGATTTTAATGAATATTGTTTTGAATTATAATAAATATGGCATAAATTATTTTATACTTCCACTTGGAAACAAGAAATCTTTTTTTTATAACTACTTTTCAAAATCTTTATTAAAGAAATACAATATTAATTTAATTACCAAAAAAAACTACAAAGATGTCAGACCCAATAAAATTAATATTTTATTGTTTAATGCTGGAGTAAATTCTTCAAAATTGGAAAGAATTTTAAAGTCTATAAAATTTTGTTTTAGTAAATATTTTTTTTTAACCTATGGTGATGGTGTTGCTAATATAAATATTAAAAAAAAAGAAAGATTTTTTTTGAGTTTTAATTTTGATGCATTAGTTTCATGCGTGAAATTAAGATCAAATTATGGACATTTGAGATTAGGCAAAAAAAAAGTAAATGATTTTATTGAAAAACCTTTTTTTGAAAATCCTGTGAATATAGGCTTTTATATTTTTAAATTAAAAATTTTTGAGAAAATTGAAAATATAAAATTTAAAAGTTTAGAAAAAGATTTTTTGCCTTTTCTAGCAAAAAAGAAGAAATTGACCTACTATATTCATAAGGGATTTTTTTTTAATATTGATAGTAAAAATGATCTTGAAAATGTTAGAACAAAGTATAAAAACTTATTAAAAAAATTATGAATGTATTAATAACTGGTGGTAGTGGCTTATTAGGATCAAATTTAATAAGTTATTTAAATCAAAAAAAATATAAAATATTTGTATTAGATAAAAATTTAACTAAAAAAAAAATAAAAAAAAAGATTACTTTTTTAAAAGTAAACTTTGAAAATATTAAACACGTTAGTCAGGTTATAAAAACTTATAAAATTGATGCAATTTTTCATTTAGGGGCACAGACCCAGGTTTTAAAGGGAATTGAAAATCCTTATCAAACATTGATGACCAATGTTGTTGGAACTCTTAATTTTTTAGAAACAATTAGGAAGCTAAATAAAAAAATAATCTTTATATATAGCTCCTCGGATAAAGCCTATGGAGAGGCAAATTTAAAAGGATATAAAGAAAATACCACTTTAGGAGGCGTTTATCCATACGATGTATCCAAAAGTGCTTCTGATTTAATATGTCAGTCATATGCAAAAACATATAATTTAAAAGTTGGTATCATTAGGTGTGCTAATATTTTTGGCCCTGGTGATAAAAATTTGAAAAGAATAGTTCCTGAAACAATCATCTCTTTAATTAAAAATAAACCTATAGTCATTAGATCAAATGGAAATAGCATTAGAAATTATATTTTTGTAGAGGATGTTTGCGAAGCTTATGAACTTTTAATGAAAAAAATGCTTAAAACAAATAAAAGCTTATTTATTTATAATATTGGTTCTAAAATAAATTTTTCGGTGAAACAAATAATTTTAAGAATTTCAAAAATTTATGGTACTAAAATTAAAATTAAAATTCTTAATAATTCAAAAAAAGAAATTTTTTTTCAAAAATTAAATTATTCATCAGCTTTAAAGAATTTGAAATGGAAACCTAAAACAAGCTTCGATAAAGGTATAAAAAAAACAATAGATTATTATAAAAATTCTTAAGAATTTTTGAGTATATGATTAATGATTTCAAAAAAATCTAAAATATTTGTAGATGGATATCAAGGCTTAGTATGATCTGCAATTTTAAGAAAGTGGCATTATAAGATGAGATCTTAATGACATACAAATCGTTTATTAGTTCTAAATGAAATTTTCCATTATAATTCCAAGTTTCAACCAAATTCTTTTTTTAGAACATTGTTTACAAAATATTTTACAGCAAAATTATTCTAACTTTGAAATAATATTAATTGATGGTGGGTCAACAGACGGTACAATTAATTTAATAGAAAAATATGCTAAAAAATATAGTCAAATAACATATTGGGAGAGCAAAAAAGATAATGGGCAAGCTGATGCTATTAATAAAGGTATGAAAAAATGTTCTGGAGATTGGATTACCTGGCAGAATTGTGATGATTATTATGCTAATGCAAATGTATTAGATATTTTTTATGACTCAATTAAGAATAACCCACAAAAAAAATTATTTGTTGCAAATATTAATCTTGTTAATAACAAGAAAGATATTATTAGAGATATAAAGTTTGTTACCCCCAATCTTTTTTCTCTTGTGTATGAAGGTATGACTCTCACAAATCAGGCGGCTTTTTGGTCCAGAGGTATTCAGGAAGAAATTGGTTTTATGGAAAATACGAGAATTAATTTTGACTACGAATGGTTCATGAGAATTTTATCAAAATATCCAAGAAAAGGGTTTCATATTAATGAAACTTTAGGGTGTTATAGAATTCATGATAATCAAAAAACTAAAAATCAAACAGAAGAAGATCATAGAATTAAAATGAATTTTAAGAAAAAATATGGATTTAGTAATAGATTTATCTTTCTTAAGATTTTATTACTAAAAATAAGACGTTTAATTCTTTATATTAGTCAAGGCAACATTTTTTATATTGTAAGAGGTATTTTTTAATTTTTATTTAAAAAATAAAAGTTATATAAACTATAATATAGATACATATTATATAGACTTGCTGAAGAAATAATTTTATTAAATTTAAAAGAGTTACAAAAATGATATCAAAAAATGATCCAATTTATATTGCTGGGCATAACGGACTTGTTGGGTCTGCTGTCTTGAATAGACTAAAAAATGATGGCTATACAAACATCATAACAGCAAATAGAAAAGAATTAGATTTAACAAATCAAAAAAAAACATTTAACTTTTTAAAAAAAAAAAACCCCAAATTTATATTTATTTGTGCAGCCAAAGTAGGAGGAATATTAGCTAATGATAATTTTAAAGCTGAGTTTATATTTGAAAATCTTCAAATACAGAATAATTTAATTCATGGAGCTTATTTAAATAAAATTAAAAAATTAATTTTTTTGGGTTCAAGTTGTGTTTATCCAAAACACTGTAAACAGCCAATCAAAGAAGATTATTTATTAAGTGGTAAATTGGAATCAACCAACGAACCCTATGCTATTGCAAAAATAGCCGGAATTAAATTATGTGAGAGCTATAATTATCAATATAAAACTAGTTATTTGTGTTTAATGCCAACAAATACATACGGACCTGGAGATAACTACAATCTAAAAACTTCGCATTTTTTACCTGCTCTTATTAAAAAGATACATCAGGCAAAAAAACAAAAAAACAAAATTCTTAATTTATGGGGATGCGGAAAAGCAAAGAGAGAACTTATTTATGTAGATGATTTAGCTGACGCATGCATTTTTTTTATGAATAGGAAAACTAATCATTCATTAATTAATATTGGAACTGGTGTTGATTATTCAATAATAAATTATGCAAATGCAATTATGAAAATACTTAAAATTGATCTAAAAATTATCCTAGATAAATCTAAACCAGATGGGACACCAAAGAAATTATTAGATATTTCATTGGCAAAAAAATATGGATGGAGTGCTAAGACTAGTTTTAAAAATGGTATAATAAAAACATATTCAGATTTTTTAGAAAAAGAAAAGTGAAATTTTCAATTATTACTGTTGTAAAAAATGATAAAATTAATATTGAATCAACTATAAACTCCCTTTTACGACAAAATTTTTCTGATTATGAACATATAATTGTTGATGGTAACTCCTCAGATGGTACCAGTGAAATAATAAAAAAAACAATTAGAAACAGTAAAAAAATAATTTATATAAGAAAAAAAGATAAAAATCTATATCAAGCCCTGAACAGAGGAATAAAAATTGCCAAAGGAGATTTTGTAGGAATTCTTCACTCAGGAGACGAGTATTTTAATGATAAAGTTTTAGAGTTAGTTAATTCAAAAATCTTTGATAAGACTGATATTTTATCTGGCTTTCTAATATATGTAGATAATAATTTAAAAAAAAGAAGAAATTGGAATTATAAAATTAAAAATTTAAATCCATACAATGCATTTAAGATAGCGCACCCTACAACTTTTATTAGTAAAAAAGTTTTTAAAAAGATAGGATATTATAATATTTTGTATACCATTGCTTCTGACACGGACTTCTTGTTAAGGGTATCAAAAATTCCAAATATCTCTTTTAGGCTTTTGCAAAGACCTCTAATTGTTATGAAAACAGGGGGTTTGAGTACTTCATACCAAGGGATATTTAGAAAAATATATGAAGATCTCAAAATATATTTTGTTAATTTTAAATATTTATTCATTTTACAGTATGTTATAAAAATATTGTACAAAATTAGATTTATTTAGTTTATCACTTTGATTTAGCTATGAATAAAATAAAATCATTAAAAATGTTTACAAAAAAAAATTTAGGATTTTTTATTTTTGCAATTCTATTTTTAATTTTATTTCGTGATTTTCTTTATACTTATAGAATGCAGCTTACTAAATTTCTACCTTATTACGATTATCAGGCTCAAATAGTCTATTATTTATTGGGTGATAAAAGTCTAGATGTGCAAGCACCAATGAATCTAAGATTTTTAGGTCTATTTGTTCAGTATATTATTTTTGAATTTGTGCCATGTCTTGAATTGACTAGAGTAAATCTAGAGGCTCTTCCTTACCCAAATTATGTTTGTGCCACTTTTAGTAGCGCTCTGATGAACTATATTAGTTTGTGTGCAATTATGGCTCTAATGTTTACTTATGCTTATAAAAAATTAAATTTATCTTTAGCAGAGAGTTTTGTTTGCCTTTTTTTATCTTATGTATTTATAGATCACGTAGAAGCTTTTACATTAGACAGAATATCTATTTTTTATTTAGTGTTGATTTTATATTTTCTAGATAAACCTAAAACTTGCTTGGTATTAATTTTATTATCATGCTTAGTAAATGAAAAAATAATTTTTGCACTAGGTGTATTCTTTTTTGTCAAACTTTTTTTCCAAAAAGATAGATTTTATAAAAGTTATTTTTGGGCAAATTTTATTAGTGGTTTATTGGCAATACTAATTTTTTATTACTATGCAAAAGTTTTAGGCCAAGGCTATTTACAAAGTGAGCAACCTGATGGTCTCTATAATACAATGTTTACTGATGGTTTAAGTAGAATATTCGCAATGTTTACATCAAAGGCTGGATTATCAAATGCTTTGATTCCCTTACTATTTGCAATTTCGCCTTATGTCTTAAATTTTTTTACAAAAACACATATAAATAAAAAAATTAATTTTTCTAGTTTAGAAATTTTAGTTCCACTTAGCTTAGTTTTATTTGCAGCAGGAGGCGGCATGGAGCAAGCTGGACGATACGTTATGTATTCTTTTCCAATTTGGGTGCCAATTCTTTCATGTCAATTTTGTAATTTTGTGAAAATTAAGTAAAACATTAACAGCATGTATAAAAATAAAACAATTTCACTTGTACTGCCAGCTTTTAATGAACAAATTAATATAAAAAAAAGTATTGAAGAATTCTTAGGAACAGGAGTATTTGATGAAATAATAGTGATAGATAATAATTCATCAGATAATACAGCTGTAGAAATCAAAAAAACTTCAGCAACGTATATAATTGAAAAAAATCAAGGTTATGGAGCAGCAATTAGGACTGGGTTAAAGAATTGTACGGGGGATTATATTGTAATGTGTGAACCAGATGGAACTTTTCAGGCTAATGATATACATAAATTTTTATCTTATGCGGAACAATTTGATTGTGTGTTTGGTACTCGGACTGCAAAATCAACTATCGGTAAAGATGCAAAGATGCAATTTTATTTAAGAGTAGGAAATATTCTTGTTGCTAAATTTTTAGAGTATTTATTTTTGGGACCTACCCTTTCTGATGTTGGATGTACATTCAAGCTGCTATCGAAAAAATCGTATAAGCAAATGGAGAGTCAATTAACGGTAACTGGGTCTGAGTTGCAACCTGAAATAATGGTACATGCAATTAAAAATGGAAACTCTATAATTGAAATACCTGTTAACTATCTTGTAAGAAAAGGGTATTCTAAAATTACTTATAATTTTTCTTCAGCTTTAGTTTTAGCCCTAAAAATGCTGTATTTGCTTGTGTCTTTAAAACTTAAATTTCTTTTCAAATAGCTATCAAAAATTTTAAATAATTTTATCATTAGGTTTAAAACTAACTTTTGTTAGTTAATTTATTTTTTATTAAATTCAAAAAATTTTTCTTTTTTAATCTTATCAAAATTTTTAAATTTTTTATGAACATAAAATGAATCATATATTTTGCTTTTCACAAAAGTATAGTCATTTGAAATTAATAACTTGTGATGAGCAAGAGTAATTCTTTCAATAGTTATAGATAAAAAAATATATTTGTTAATCACAGATTTTGTCAAAATATTTGGCTCCGACCCCTCGCTATCTAGGCTGAAATAATCAATAACCCTAGGAGCTTTACACTTATACAATAATTGCTCTAATTTGATTGTTCTTAATTTTATAGTTTTCTTGTTTTTTTCTCTAGTAAAATTAATTTTACTTAACTCTCCATTAATTGAAAAAGGTAGTATAGTATTTTTATCATAAACTAATTCATTTAATGAAATAGATTTTTTCCTATTTTTTTTTAATTTTCTAAATTGTAAAGGGTCTGGCTCTACAAGGATTCCTTTCCAATTATGATATTTTTCTAAGACAAAAGTATTACTATTTTTGAAACCATCTCCACCTCCAATTTCTAAAAAAAAACCATTGTAATTCGATTTATATAATTCAAATATTTTAATAATCCACCTGTCTTGACCACGATCAGAAAGTGATAAAATTTTTTGTCCAAGATACTTGTATTTTAATAAAATAATATAGAACCTTAAATCAGTAATTAAAATCCAAGATTTATGCAGAATATAGCTAAGCCAAGATATTTTGCTTATTAAATTAAATATAAAAATTTTGATAGAGTACATAATTGTTATGATATAGAGTACATAATTGTTATGATATAGAGTACATAATTGTTATGATAGAGTAAAATCAACTAATGAGAAAAACATTTATCATAATACTTTTAATCTTTTTTACATTTTTAGGTGGTATTTTTATAATTTATCATGAAAAAAACAGTTTTACTAATGATATAAAAAACATCGTACCTAAAGATTTTAAAGGAATTGCAAAAAAAGTTATTCGTGTTGTATTAAATAATTTTGATACAAATTTTAAACTTATAGAAACTACAACAAGAAAATCAGAACAAAATAAAGAATATCTAATAAGAGAATTTAATAATCCAATTTTAAACTTTCAGGGCCCTAGAGCATACCTTTCTTTATTGAATAACAATTTATATTTACTGACTGGGACAGGAACAGTTTTATATACAGATATTAATAACATTTTTGAAAGAAAGAAACTTTCATTCAGTCCTATTAAATCCAATTTAAATGAACTTATTGCTTATGATAAGTTTTTTACTGATAGTAGTTTTGGAACTAAGGGAATTAAGGT
>Ga0209630_10001313_pt1 | contig 26932 bp, 34 predicted proteins | sample COG_01_FD_184745 | JGI IMG/M metagenome (GOLD analysis project Ga0209630, IMG submission 184745) | Pelagic Microbial community sample from North Sea - COGITO 998_met_01 (SPAdes) (version 2) | ecosystem: Environmental > Aquatic > Marine > Neritic zone/Coastal water | place: Helgoland, sampling... | reverse complement strand
GTTCGACGTATCGTATGATGTCTCGAACGTGAAAGCCGACCTGTCGTTTAGGTTTGTGGATTACGCCGACGTTTCCCGAATCGTAATAGACGTGTCGGACCTTGCCGTATCGGGCACCGACACGTCCTTCGAAATAATAAGCGTGGACGATTGGGAGGAGAGACCCAACCCGTATAAACGAACCGTGAAGTTAACGCTCGTATCATCCAGCGTATTGAGCGAATTTAGCTTTAATATTGTAAATGATGTTGTTAATAATAATTATGGTAATTATTATGGTAATGATAGCTCGGGCACCCTTGCCTATAATGCGGAGGACAATAGCTATCAGTTTTTTTATTATCCTAATAGTGGTAACGAAACAATAACTATAGAACCGTCGTTTAATATTACCGATTACGTGCCAGACTTTTCATATAATACAATTAAACCCACTGATTTGGATGGTGTTACGGTTAGCATTAGTGATAATAAAACTAGCTTAAATGTGAATTTAAAATATCAGGACATTTCGTTTAATTTTTTGATTGACAACGTATTTAAATATAAATTAAAAATAATTAACTATTATATGTCTGGCGGAACTGGTTTATTTAAGAACATAGCGATGGGTTACCCCGCAGACCATACTATTCCCGCAAACAGAGTGCTGGACATTAGCGGGAACGTGGACATTAGCGGGAACGTGGACATTAGGAATAACTTGAGTGTCGGGAGTGGTCAAATTCTATTATTAGCAGGAGCCGGTGGTCTGACTGGAACTGGCAGTTCTCAAGGAACCGCAACTTCTACCACGCAACATAATGCTAATTACGTCCCAAGTAACGCATTCAATGGGTCACTTGTGAATGATGATGTCTGGCATAACAGTGCGGCCGCCGCGGGAGATCCATTCGTCACAGAAAACCTTGATTTTGAGTTTCCTTATGCTGTACATATTACTAAATATAAAATATGGCCGCGCCTACTGTACAACACGGCGAGCTCGAACGCTCAGGGCCCGTCAGCTTGGACATTACAAGGAAGTAACGATGGAGCAAATTATGTCGATATTGAACAACCCCGAACGGCCGCCGCCAACACCGCGACGTCGATCTCCACCTCTATAACAGATGGTACAGGTAATGATCAGTATATTGTAGCTAATGCTACGAATGCGTATAAGCATATTAGGTTGAAAATTACGGCTTCTCAAAATGGCGCCAATAACCTATCTATTGGCGAACTTGCTTATTATGGATACATCGATGGGACTATTACCGCGAATCACTTGACGGTAGCCGACGGTGTAGGGATTGGGACGACAGACCCAAGCGAACAATTGGAACTTAAAAAAATATATAGTACTGATACGCTATACACAACATCAAACCTATTATTTTCAGCTACTTCCCCTCAAAATGCTAACTGGAAAATAGGTTCAATTGGAGGGTATATTAAGGCAGGTACTAACAACGACCTTAATAATTTTCCTGGTGGTTTGATATTTAAAACAAAAGCACCTGGGAGCGCGGGTTCCGCCTTGACTGAAAGAATGGTGATAAATGCGAATGGCAATGTAGGGATTAACAACACAAACCCACAAGAAAAATTAGCGGTGGGTGGAAATATCAAAGTAACAGGTTTGATTGATATGAATAGTCCATGGGGTCTCAGTGTAGGAACAGGCAAAACCTTCTTGGCAAACCCAAATATTAAAATTGGTTCGGTGGCGATGTCAAGAGAGTTTGGCGCCAACCAAAACTTTGAGCAGTTATTGTCCTATACTAAAATTGGTAATCTATTAAACATAAATGGTTATTTCATTATCAATGCAACGAGTACGTCCGGCACAAGCAGTATACCATTGGCACACGTTGGTTTGCCATTAGCAACAACAAGTGGTGTTTACATAATTACAAATGAAAAAAACTCGAACACTCTTGGTTTTACTAGTGTATATGTCGACACAGCCGCAAACAAACTCATGTTTACTTGGATAGCGCCGTCAATCGGCATTCAATATATGTTTATAAGAATGTTGATAGGTTGTAGCTTTCGGTCTGCTTATGCTTAAGTTAAAAATGTTGATAGGTTGTAGCTTTCGGTCTTCTTATTAAAAATTAAAATCTTAATATTACATATAAATGGACGAAACAGACAATACGCAAACAGACAATACGCAGACAGATTTAGAAGTAAAGGTTGAATTATTAGAGAAAAAATTGCTTGAATTAGACGGGAAATTAGTCGTAGTATATGAGAAATTATCACAACTCGGGTGTCCCGCCGAAGCACCTGTAAATAAATAGAGAATTAAATCCACCCATTATACAACCTGATGAAGACCAAGCTAATGAAGCTAATCAAGAAGTTCGACAAGCCGCCACCCACGCATTTAACAACTCACTCAAAATAAAATAAAATTGATTATTTAAAACGTATTAAATATGTTGTAAATAATGGCGGTGGATATGCTCGCGAAGCAGAATCCGCACGAGCGCGACGCGCACATTAGTTTTGAAGAGGGACCGCACATCTACACGATTGACGGCGAGAGCGACTTCATGTCGGTGACCACGTGGAACCACAGCCATTTTGCCGAGTTCAACGCGGATGCCATCATTACGAATATGATGAACGGCAGGAAATGGGCGCAGAGCAAGTATTACGGAATGACGCGCGAGGAAATTAAGGCGCAGTGGGAGGCGAACCGCGACGAGGCGGCGCAGGCGGGCACGAAGATGCACTACGACATCGAGTGCTACTACAATGGGATGGACGTGAGCAACGACTCTGTCGAATACGCCTATTTCCAGCGGTTTCTCGAGGACCATTCCGATTTCGTTCCGTATCGCACCGAGTGGATGGTCTGGGACGCGGAGCTGCGCTTCGCCGGAAGCATTGATATGGTATACGAAAATCCCGACGGAACGCTGATGATTTACGACTGGAAACGGTCCAAAGGCATCCATAAAACGTCGTCCTTTATGAAATTCTCCCACACACACTGTATCGAGCACATTCCCGATACGAATTTCTGGCACTATTCGCTCCAGCTCAACACGTATAAGGCGCTAATCGAAAAGAACTACGGAAAGACCGTCACCTCGATGGTCTTGGTCTGCCTCTATCCAGAGAACAAGAGCTACCAGCTGTTGAAGGTGCCCGACCTGTCGGAGGAGGTGGCCGACCTCTTTAATCTGCGACGCTACACGCTGGATATAAAGGCGAACAACAACCTCTAAGTCAATATGTCAATATGTCTAAAAAATATAATAGTATAATAATATCATATTTTTTTATGCTGCTCACCAGGCGAAGTTGCCGCCCATCGTCACGTCGCCTCCGACCACGGCGCCCGAAAAAAAATCGTTATTAATGGAGTGTGGGACTACCGCGGCCGTCATGGGGAACTCCACGGGGGCGGTGTTGACGATGCGAACCACGTTGCCGGACCAGGGCGTGTTGATGATGCAGAAGAACGGGCGCTCGAAGCCGTCTTCGGTGTAGAGCTCAATCACCTGCTTGTTGTTGTTGGGACCCTGAAGGAGCTCGATTCGGGCGTTGAGGGGACGGCCGTCGGTCTTGAGGAACACCTGGACGGACTCTACGACCGGCGCGAACGGGTATGTTCGAAGCGCGCCGCCCTGGATGGTCGCCGAGTTGGCGATGCACTCCTCCGACGGAAGGTCCACGTCGTTGGCCACCACCTCGGCGGCAAACGGGAACTCGAGCTGTCCGATATTGCGAATGGCCACCGTGTTCGGTCCGCGCGGGGTATTAATCGTGGCGCTGAAGGGTCGCATCTGGCCGTTCTCGACATACACGCGCATCTTGTGCGGGGTGTTGTCGGGTCCATTCCAGAGCTCGATGTCGGCGTCGAGCGGACGCCCTTCGGTCGCGAGGACGACCTGCACCTGCTCCACGTAGGGGGAACGGTAAGACCAGGTGCGGAGGGAGCCGCCCTGAACGATCATCGGAGGCGTCGGCACCGGATGCGGGGTCTTGGTGGGTGGTGTGCTGCCCAGGATGTCGTTCGGTGCCTTGCCCGGAACATAAAGGTCCTTCGTATTCTTCAGCACGGTCGGAGGGGTTTGACCGTTTGGAGTGGGAGGCGTAAACGCGACAACGCCGGCGTTTCCAAGATATGCGGAAAGAAGGAGCGCTACGAGACCGGTCTTCATAATAAATATATCTATAGATTTTTGTTTAAACCGCTTTAATTTATATTTTATTAGTATCTCAACCTCGTGTCCGTGTAATAAATAAATAAATAAAAATAAATAAATAAAAATAAATAAAAATAAATAAATAAAATTATATAATTATAGTTGGTTATTACCATGCCAGTAGTTTACGCGAGCTACATATTGTCTTATAGGTCCTCCCACGATTCGGGCACGTCTTCGTCGACGATTGCTTCCGGTTGCGCGCTCGGCACCACCGTAGCGCCGCCGGGCGACCCCACGCCCAAGAGCTCTGGAAATTCGGCGTTCTGACGAATTAGCTTGGGCGGGGAGGGTGGTGCGCCCAGCTCACCCCAATCGTCTTCCGCTGGAGCGGGCGCCGTTATGGCTAGCGCCATTTTTCTCTCCGCGGTCTCTATCTGAAACAGCGATTTACGGGTTTTATTTACCTTGTCGGTGACCTTCACGTAGTCCTGGTATGCTTTTTGTAGTTTTTTGCTTTTTTTGCCGGTGATGTAGCACGTGCTCCCCACCTTCATAGTCTGGGCCATCGTATCGCGAAGGCGCGCGTCGTCCTCAAAATCCACCTCACACACCGAGTCGAGGAGCTTCTTAATCTCCGTCTTAAGGCTGGTCTGCTCCTCTTCGAGCTTCGCCAGAATGGTCTTCTGGTGAACGTCGCCGCGCACCTTTGGCACGGTGGTGTTTTGAGCGACGACCATTACTGCCGGAACACGCGTGAGGAGGACGGACCGCCACTGCTTCTGGATTCCGCCGCGCGTCGTCTGGCGAATCTCCTTCGTGTAGTAGTAGAAGCTCTGCTTGGTGAAGAACCACACGAAGAAGCAGACGGCAATGTGGATGTGCTGAGTCACATAGTCGTATGCGACGGCGTCGAGGTGCTTCTTGGCGAATGTGCGGACGAATGAGTATAGGCGCTCCAGTTCCTCGGCGTTTTTCGGCATCGCGTCGGAGGGCCGCATGCTGTATATCCAGATGGTTCGCGCGTCGTTGCCCATCTTCACCGCGCCCGGATTAACGCACTGGAGCTCCTTGAGCATATCCGAATTCGCGTGAAGGTCGTTGAGCAGCGCCATCATAATCGCCGGGACGTGCAACACGGCGTCGCTCTTCGTGGTATTACAGAACACGTTGGCGAGGTGGTCGCGGGTGCCGGTCTTGGCGTCCCACGAGGACGAGAGCTTTCGGTAGGTGTTCGGCATCGTTCCGCACGACGGCGAATACATGTATGGGGACTTTCGGCTGGCCATTGTTGTTGCTTGTTGTTTGTTGTTGCTTATAGCTTCTTGTAGATAATTGTCTTTAGGTGCTGATATATAGCAAGGTAAAAAATCATTTCAATTTTTTTTTACAAGCATAGATATTGTCGGATGTGTGTGTGTGTAATCACGACTCTTCGCACTTCGCGCATTTTCCGTGCCGCTTATGGTGTTTACAGAATTTATCGGGGTTACAGTCCCAGCAGTTGTATTTCTGGCGATTATGCTCGCAGTATAAATTGGGCGAGCATATACGACAGGATTGTCGGTGCTTATTGTGCTCGCAAAATGAGGACCCGTTTCCGCATTCCTCCTCGCGACACGTGTTCTTGCGCCTTCCGTGCACGCAGATAAACACGCCTCCACATCCGTCGCGGCACATGGCGCGCTGTTTAAAATGGCAGCACAATAGATTCGTCCCGCTCCAGGTGTCGAATCGCCTCTTCTTTTGATTCCAGTATATCTGATTCTGTTTTCGGTCGCTGGTTTTTTTGGGCAGGAATGGAATTTTGAATACAGGTTTTACACGATTAACGTTAGCATCGGCATTCATAGTATCAGTATTCATAGTATCAGTATTCATAGTATCAGTATTCATAGTATCAGTGTTTATAACGCATATAATATCGTCCAAATGTGTTTCAATTTTATAATTTTCTCACCTCTCTAAACAGAGTCACGGCGCCGAACGCGCCGATGCATATATTCGCACCCAGTATTAATTTTGGAATAATCAACCACTTCACGATGTGCGCGGTCTTGTCTTCGTCGCTCCCCTTGTAACGGTTCAGGTCTTGGATTAGGAAAAAACATATGAAGGAGGCTATGAGTAGAATGAGAAGGCTCAGCGCAATGAACGCGGTATTGTAGAGCTCGTTCTTCTGTTTTCTGTAAAAACGACTGTATGTTAGTAGACCTAGCGAGACCAACATATACTGACCGATTGTTCTCAACGATGACTGGTAGTAGGTCATAATATTATGTTCGGATGGCATTATATTATAAAGATAGAATATTTATAAAGATTAAAGACATATTACAGGTATATATAAATGGAATCGCTCTTACAGCCGATTAGAACCGTACCGCATATTGACGACGACGCTCTCACTCCACCGCCCAGTCCCGAAATTAATAATACGACCGATAAATTCAAGGATTTAACTAAATATCCCAGTTTTCAGTGTTTAGCGCTATTGGACAAAACGGATGTAATCGGTAAAATTAACAGCATGCTTGCGCGCGGGAAGTCCGAAAAGTGGTTAATCGACATAAAGGAGCTGACGATTGGGACGAAAATTGGAGAGGGCAGCAATTCGTATGTGAATACGTGCCAGTGGCGAGGGATAGACATCGTTGTGAAGCGGCCAAAATATAAAAAGCTCTCGCAACTGTTAGACCTGCTGAACGAGATACAGCTCTGGTCTCAATTGCGCCACCCGTATCTGGTTCAGTTTTTGGGCGCCAGCTACGACGCAGAAGAAAACGATTTTTATATAATGATGGAAAAGATAGACGGCGAACATCTCGGCGAGTTCATTTCCGCCAAGACTCGCAGCAAGACGATGTCCTCGAGCCTCTCTAGATACTCGCGCTATCAGATATGTAGTCAGCTCATTAACGTAATAAAGTTCCTCCACTCGTGTAATCCGCCAATCATCTATCGCGATTTAAAACCCGAAAATATAATGATCGACCGATTTAATAACGTCAAGCTAACCGACTTGGGTCTTAGCCGCCATATGCCCGAATCCAGCATATACAAACTTACGGGCGGAACAGGAACCATTCGGTATATGGCGCCGGAGGTTTATCTAGGGAAGCATTATAATCTCAAGGCCGACGTCTACAGTTTGGGATTTATTTTATATTACATATTCACCGGCGTTAAACCGTTTAATCAGTACAATACGGGGACGATTAGAACCTACATGGAAAATATCGAGCTCGTCCATTCCCTAGACAACGTAAAACACGCGGACTGGAAAAATATAATCAGCAATTGTATCAAAAAGAATGTGGAACAGCGATGGGATATTAATCGGTTGGGCGACGAAGTGAACAAGCTTACGGTCGGAGATACGCACAAATGCGCGGTGAGTTAGAACTCGGTGCTATTCAAATAAATATTTCTGTAAATCGGGACGGTTGTTATGTTTCCCATATCGTAGTGCTGAATCATCACGGACACGAGGAGAATGCTCATTATAATCAGCATAAATGAGCTTATTTTCTCGTCGTCGCTAATCCTTTCATAGACCAACGCGAGCTCTGCCTCTATTTTCTTATTTTGTCTCTCCACGATATTCCGTTTCATATCGGTTAGCATATCCGACTGGGACTTTAACTCGACCGTAAATTTAACCTGCTCATTGTTGCCCATGACAATGTGTGTTTGGAGGGTTTTCACCATTGTTGATTGCTCTTCGATGCGTTTCCATATACAACGTAGCTGTTCGTCGTTCGCCTCTAAAATAGAAAAAATCTCTGTTAGATTGTCGCCGGTTTCTATAAAACTATCGTCGTCCATAATTGTTTATTATATTTATTATGAATTTAAGTCAATTTATAATAAATAATTCCGCCTAAGATATTTTTATCAGGTTGTGGTGTGCTGCCACTCGCAGAAAGTGTCTACACGGGCACGTACACGTGGCATTATTTCCGTAATAATTTTTCATTTGTCTCGTGGCGCGGTGGGACTGGCGTGGGCGAATGTTGTGGCAATGTGGAGTGGCCAAAATGCCCTGCGAGTGGCGCTTACAGCATCCGCATTTCAAAAGCTGGGCCGCTATGAAGATGAGCTCATCTTTAGTAAAATATATACCGATGGACTTGCCGTAATTATGAATATCAGGGAATTCGTGCGTGGTCTCAATATCGTTGAGATGCCAATAGCGGCACATTTTTGGATACCACCAGTTATAATGCTGCTCGCATAGTATCAATGCCGCCTCCAAATGTATTTCCTTTTGGGTTGCTGTCGGCAATCGCGGCCTAGCCATAAACATTATCAGGTCTGAAATCTCGCTGGGCAGCTCGTTGACACGCGAAATAATGTCGCTCATATTCTACTACAAACAGTATAATAAAGTTCATTATCAATTTAATAAATAATAAATAATAACTATTCGGGTATTAAGCTATTAAATTGATTTATAAAGTTAACAAGAACAAATGGTATATGAATCAGCTAGTAAGAACCGAAATCGAAGAGTATGCGCCAGTTTTCAACGAGGATACGGGCGAATATACCGACGCGTGCCCCTATGAAAAATATACGCGGGGGCAGCAATCAGTATATACGTGCCGCTGCATATCAGGAAGAACGCTCAATAACCGACAACAGTTTATTCAACATTTCAAGACCAAGGCGCATTGTAATTGGATGAAACATCTGGGAAAGGATGAGAATATTAAGTTAATCAAGGAACTGCGCGTTGAAAGCGCAAAGAAAGATAATAAGTTGCGAATGCAGGCCCGCCACTTAAAGCGTCAACAGCAACGCATAGCACTTCTGGAGAACGAGGTTACGGAGAGTAAAAAAGCATCGGACAATATTATTAAATATAAGAACAATATTATTACTGAACTACAAGAAAACGTTCAACTTTTAGAGGAGACGACGGGGGCCAGCATTGAATATGAGAGCGACGACGCATGGGAAGTTTCCACGGTGGGGTCCGCGAGCGTAGGGTCTGTAAATACGAGCGGGGATACATGCTAAGCCCGTAACGACATTTTATCGCACCGCGCAAGCATATATGTTACGAAACTAACATTAACTCTAGTATAATCATTTGCGTAATAAAGCATTTGTCTTAATACCATACTAAATTTGAAAGTAATCTCCGAGTGACTGAAAGACATTATTTCATAAATAACGTCATCTGGCATATTTTTAATTAGATCCATACTGATATCTAATATCAACGGGTAATATCTTAATCAATTTTTCTAGAAAGGGGCTAAAAAAAGTGAACTGCGAAAAGTGAACTGCGAAAAGTGAACTGCGAAAAGTGAACTGCGAAAAGTGAACTGCGAAAAGTGAACTGCGAAAAGTGAACTGCGAAACATTTTTAATTATACAATATCTTGCCATCGAATATGAACGCTACCATTATCGTTGATAGTAATATTTACAGTCGTATTGGATACTGTTGCAAAGACCACGTTAATATTATTAACGCTTGATTTGTTGGCCTCTATGTATCTGTTTACATTTTTAATGGAGCGAAATCGTTTTCCGGTTGGCGAATAATATACATAGTATGCTTCGTTGGGGTTTTTAGTATGGGCGCCGCGAATAAATTTTTCGCGTGTCCATCCCGCTACGGATGGGTGAGACTTATTATTCCAGGTTTCACGCACGTTACTCATTGTTATAGTGTAATTAACGAGCTATATACTAATTCAATTTTAAAATTGAATTAATACAATTACAAATATACAATAACAAATATACAATAACTATGATGTATTTAATCAAAAAAAACGGCAAATACGCACTTCCATATAACATATGGGTCATTGTAAAGCAGTATGCGGGCGTCTATAATCTCACGACAGACTACAGTGCGGCTAATACTATGAGAGCTGAGCTATTGTATCAACAATATCGTAAATGGTTTGGTAGGTTCATAATCCCCGATTACTATGATTTATGGCATGAGGGAAAGCGGCGACAATGGCTTCTTAAAAATCTCGTGGTAAAAAATAACTATAAAATGACAGAGGAGCGTTATAATCGTCTAATACTTATTAGCAATAGTCCTGTAAATTTATTGGAGTAGCATAGACAATGTGTAATATACTGTTGCGAATACTAAGAATCCATCCAACACAATTTTAATATCAGACGTAGCGCCTTTATAAATATTTTTAATCAGCGTTATAGTATTTTTAACCATACTATAGGACTCGCATATGATGGAAAATACGCACATAATGGCGAAGGCTGATAGAATTGGGATAATTATGTATATGGTTAGAAACGCAGCTATTCCTAATAAAACCGCATAGATAATATCACTGATTGGCATTGTGAATACGTTATTTAACTCGGCCATTTTGACATTATTTTAGTTGCGAGTTTAGATTCAATTTATTTGTTTATTAGCGCAATATTTTTAATTGCCGAAAAATAAGCCGTAAAGATATTCGGTGAGCTTACGTATTTAATATCATACTCGTTACAAACCTCCTTGACTATGATGGCAACTTCTGGCAAATGATAACTCACAATAAGCATATTTCTCTCTACCAGACCCGTATGGAGGTAGTAACAACCTTCTCTTTTATCGTAATGTTATTTTTCTGGATATATGTTTTTACCTTTCTATAAAACTACTTAAATTCAAGTATACAACTATATTAATGCAATTTCGAGCGGGCACATTGCTAGCCCTATTCGCAGCGTCATTGTCGGTTGGTTCCGTGTTCGCGTGGGACTCGTGGGAGTTTATGTTTCCAATTAAAACCAATAATGGGAGCAATTCATGTAGCGACATTCGTAAGTTCGTTATTGATTTGCAAGGTAAAAATAAACGGATTTTGGATATTGGCTGTGGTGTGGGCGATTCGACGTCGTGCGCGAGCGGAAGTCTCGGAATCGATAACAACCGCAAGGCAATCGATGCTGCCGCGCTCAAATACCCCGACAAGAAGTTTAAGTTGGGCGTAATTACAGCATGGAATCCGCCCGAAAAATACGACATTACGACGACGATGTTTTATTTACACAATGTGGATGCGAACAAACGGAAGCGAATCATCGATGTGGCAAAGAAATGTGCGCAGGAGCGCGTGGTTATCCTCGACGTATCACCGGATTATACGCCCACCGCGCTTATGATTAAAAAAAAACCATATCTTTTGGACTTCATTACTGAATCGCGCAAAGAGTTGGCCGATTTTACAGAGCATACGATGGTGGAGAATAACATTTCTATGTGGACATACGATATAACTGATAAGGAAAATACTAAAAATATTATTCACTCAGACACTTTAAAAAAAATATTGCGCGTATACAGACCTTATTAGTTTATTAGTTATATGTAGTATTAGTGAGTGAACCTACCGAGTGATAGGGCGACGTTGGTTGTTGTAGCGAAACCTATTATTTTTATTAGCAATCCGGTTGTTATATTTCATGTTTTGACGCCACTTGTGTGCGTTCTTGTTGATGTTTACATTTTCGTAGACTGGTTTAATCGTCTGCCTGTAAATATTCTTATTATCCATCATAATGTTTTGGAGGATGAGAATGATTAGAGAGTTCATAGTTATGTGGTCTGCTTATGTCTCGCGGGTTAATTCAATTTTTTAATTAAATCATCATTAAATACTTAATCTGCGTAAATGTCAAGAATCGTTTCAATGATGGCGCTTCTTTGAATATCGTCGTTTGTGAACTCAATCAACGATATTTCCTTCGCTCTTAGCAACGCATCGTCGGCGTATTTGCGGTTAATCTTGGTAAGGAGGTCCATAAGTCCATTCTCGTTGTTATCGCACTGATTCACGTCGCCCGTGATTACCATCTTGCTATTTTCGCCCAATCGTGTTAGAAGCATTAATAGCTGTTTATTGCTGGTGTTTTGTAGTTCGTCTCCAATAATGAAGGTATTTTTGAAGGTTCTGCCGCGCATAAAAGCGAGCGGAACGATTTCTATGCGTTTCTCGGCGATTAACGTATTCAGCTCCTTTTGTGTGTAGAATTCGCGCAGCACGTCGAAAATCGGAATTATCCACGGATCCATCTTTTGGTTGATATTTCCCGGCAGGTATCCTAATTCCTCGTCAACACTGATTAGCGGGCGCGTGAGGACGATTTTCTGTTTGGTATCGAGCAATAATTTAGCGGCGTATTGTGTTGGAAAAAGCGTTTTGCCTGTGCCAGCCGGACCTGACGCAATGACTATCTTGACATCGTCATCCCGGATATCATCGTAATATTGCTCTTGTTTTAGGCTCTTGGGATAAAATAGTTGCTTAACACCCGTTTTGGCTGGCTTTGGCTCAGGTTCGGAATATTCGTCGTAATAATCGTGCTCTGTGTGCTTTTTTCGCGCATGGCACAATAAATTGGCTTTTTGACGCGGATACATAAAAGCGCTACCATTAACCAACCCAATAAAAAATACTACTATACTATGTTTCATATTCTAATAGTTTGTTATTTTAATCGCGCATTTTAAACACACTACCATTCGTATACTTCATACCGCTCTGTTTGCGCCTCATACCGCTCTGTTTGCGCCTCATACCTCTCCTGAATCCGCTCTTTCTCGTCGATTACGAAGTCGTCGTCGTAGTTCTCCTCCTCGTCGTCGTGGTCGTCGTAGTCGCAAGTAATCGGCGCATTCACCTCGCCTATAAATCCCATAATGAGACGCTGTATGTCATTGTCCACGAACTTCTTGAGAATAGGTGCGAGAACAGTATCCTCGTCGTTGAGGAGCACTCGTCCTTCATCGGCTTCGCTGTATATGTGGATGGAAAGCTCATCCGCCCGCATTTTACGTCCAGTAAACTTCTTGGATGACATTGTATGTCGTTCTTGTTTTGTATGCTTCCTCTATAATTATATAATTCATTTCAATTTTTTATTGGTAACTTTGTCTCCAATATTGTAAGTATATTAATGTTATTAAAATATATAATATGATTTATAAATATTTAGTAATAATTTTGGTTATTATAATCGGATTATCATTTATCAATATTGGTGTTATTAATAATCAGTTTGAAGGTTTTGAAATAGATACACCTATAACGGAGGTAAGCACGCCTACACATTTTAACGAGCATATATATGATTCGCCCAACAATATTTTAGAGGAACAGGCGTGGAAATACCCACAACCTGGTGCCGCTAATCCTGATAAAAAACCAACAGAGAGCCAATATTCTATAACATTAGACGAAATTAAAAAATATCTAGTTGGGGGAGACAGTAAACCTGCTTCTGGACAAGCGGTTGAGATTAAGCATTGTATTGGTGTTTGGGACCGCGAATGGAGCTCGTGCGACAAACAGTGCGGTGGTGGTGTCAGAAAGAAACTGTACCGAATACTATCGCCGGCGGGACCAGGGGGTATTAAGTGTTCATATGCGGATGGCGATGTTCGTGAGGAGGAGTGTAATACGCTTCCTTGTCCGATTGATTGTGTTGGTTCGTGGGGTAATTGGAGTGAATGCGACAAGAATTGTTTTCCAGGCGAAGGAGATTATGGGGAGCGCAAACGTTCGTTCAGCATTACAACAAACGCCAAAGATGGATATTTAAATGATGAGTTTAAAGCAGCGATAAGATGTAATTATACACACGATGAAATTGAAAAGCAAGAGTGCAATACAGAATATTGTGCAATAGATTGTAAAGGTAGTTATACCGGTTATAAAAAGGACTGTAGTGAGAAATGTGGTGTAGGAATTCGGGAAAATATATATAATATAACCAGATATCCTAAGCCCGGTTGGTTTAGGGGTAAACGGGTAGAGGGAAAGGAGTGTCCTAAGCATAAATATACGAAGTGCAATTTAAAAAAATGTCCCGAATAATATTTATAATATATATATGATTATGGTAATAATATATATATTTGTAGCATTTATTTTAATATTTTTAATTTACAATAGCAAATTAAATGAAAAAATTATAGAGGGAAACGATGGTATAGATGAAACTAAAGATTGTCTGGGTGTATATGATATAAATGGATACGGTGAATGTGATAAACCTTGTGGTGGTGGTGTGCAACAAATTTATTTTAATATAACACAACCTCCTCTGGATGGATATTTTCAGGGTAATAATGAAGAGGCAATTCAATGTCCAGAACCTAAGGAAAGACCGTGTAATACCCACAATTGTCCTATAAAATGTGAATATGTTGGGGGAGGTGATGGTTGGGGTGACTGGATTAAAAATCTAGACAGCAATGGGAAACAACTAGGAACAGAAACACGAAGACGTCAAATAAAGATAAATGAAAAATATGGAGGAACTCCGTGTGGTAAACTAACAGAAACTAGAAATCACGATGTGAATTGTGTTCAATCCACATGGTCTAATTGGGGAGCGTGTTCAGAGACATGTGGTCCTGGAACACAAACAAGAACACGTTCCATATTACAACAACCAAAGAACGGCGGTAAAACTTGTGAAGCATCAGAACAAAGTCGACAATGTAATACTAAACCTTGTCCGGTTGATTGTGTTCAATCAGCATGGTCTAATTGGGGAGCGTGTTCAAAACCCTGTGGCGGCGGAACACAAACCAGAACCCGTTCTACATCACAAGTAAACATGTATGGAGGTATCGAATGTGGACCTTCGTCAGATACAAGATCGTGTAATAGTCACAAATGTCTTGATTGTGTGGGTGATTGGCATTGGTGGGGAGGATGTAGTGGTTCATCTCATAGAAAAATATATAAAATAACTAGAAAATCTGATTATGGAGGAAAAAAATGTCCTGCTTCCAACGGAGACGTATCGGGTTGGCATCGGAATGCGTGTTATCGTTATTGTGCTGAAAGTAAGTGGTATGGTTGTAAAAGACATGCTTGGCGTCGTTAGTAATAATTCGCATTCTTTGTAAAATTGAAACAATAAAAACTTATATGTATTATAGCATTAACTATAACAATGGTGTCTAATCGCGACCAGCGCTTCATTGAGATTGCGGCCGACCAGGCGAGTCGTTCTCAATGTCTCATGCGTCATGGCTGTATCGCAGTAATGAATGGTCGCATTATAGGTCGTGGATTTAATAATTACCGATGTCACAGCAATGATGGATTTATCCAGAATACAATGACTTGTCACGCTGAAATTGCTGCGTTGCGAGAGGTGAATAAGCGTGGTAAAAAAACAAGGAAAATAACGTTGTATGTGGTTCGTCTTGACTCGAATAACACGCTTAAGGCAAGTGCTCCTTGTATTGATTGTATGAAACGCATCAATACAATGGGGGTAAAACGCGTAATTCACAGCACTAATACGGGGAATATAGTCATTCAAAACCCGAATATTTGCGTGAACCATATAACAACCGGACGGCGTATCCTAATGGGCGAATGACATATAATTTGTATCATTTATATAAAAATAAAGCATATATCTATATTAATAATGAAATCGATATTATTATTAATATTTTTTTTTGGCACCGTATTATCTCTCAACCCTATTCATTTACCATCGGGTAATAATCGCGAATATCGTATTAATCCTGTTTCTCGCGCAAACGATTTGAATCTACTAACTCCCAGTAAGGCACGTTTTATCGCCCGCCACTGGGAAAATAACATCATGAGTAGTGGCAAGGAAATAATGAAGGAGGATGCGCACATCATTCGACGAATCGACGACTTATATAGAATAATAGAAGACGATAATAGCAATATATATATGTCTTGGACTCCTAAAGGTGTAACAAAGGACGTATTATTTATAATAGTAGGAGAGATTAATCACGATAAGAAGGAATTCGTAATAATAATGGTCATACAATCCCCGTATTGGGAGACGTGTCAGATTGAAAGCGACCATTTGAAATACGCATTAGAGGAGTTAATCGGTGGTATTGATGGGGTTACACTCGACATGACATACTTATATGCTAGAGATCCGCGTTTCAGGCTATCGTGGCTAACCGCCGCGGCAAAATAGATAGCAATCCGCCGCGTTTATAAAATTGAAATTCGCACAACCCTTTAATTATTTTCTATAATGATGGATACTAAGCATATTAAAGCGCATTTGGATAAGCACGGGTGGTGTGTAGTGCCCAACGTTCTGTCGAATGACGAAATTGTAGAGGCAAAGAGAATGTTTTATGGGTGGCAACAAACTATAGAAAATCACGATTATTTACACAACACTATCAACCCGCACTGTATTTATAAATATCACGAGGCGGGTCACCAAGAACACGCGTGGTATATTAGAACTAGACCGAAGGTGAAGGAAATATTCAGTGGGTTATGGAATACTAAGGATTTGGTAGTGTCGTTTGACGGTTCTTGTTACATTGGAAAACAATGTAAGAAGAAGGATGCTATATGGACACACACTGACCAATCGCCTACTATAAAAAAGCACACTTGCTATCAGGGCTTAGTTTCATTAACCGATAATAAGGAGCGAACGATAGTGGTGTATGATAAAACCCATTTAATTCACAGCAAGTATTTTGAGATTAAAAATAATACTGGTAAGGGTAATTGGCATTTAATCGATAAGCAAGACGTAATCAACGCGTCAAAATTAAAGCGAACTCTACACGTACCCGCTGGAGCAATGGTTTTGTGGGATTCGCGGACATTTCACCAGAATCAATATGGTGCGCCTAATTCCGAGGAGCGAATGGTGCAATACGTTTGTTTCCTTCCGAAAAACAACCCCAAAAATACCGAAACTATCGCTACCAAACGCCAAAAGTATTTTCGCGAACGCAGAACAACGTCACATTGGCCATATCCGTTGAAAGTGAATGGTCTGCAACCACGAACATTTGGTGATAAATCCAAAATAATAGATTATTCCCTGCTTAAGAGTGTCAATTTGGATAGATATATGTCAGATATAGAGAATATGATATAAATGAAAAAAATTTAATTTTATTTTTTTTAATTCTCAAAAACAATTTTCAAAAATGAAATAATAAAAAAAAGTGTTTTTTTTCAAATATATGAAATGACTTTCAAAAAAAAAAAAAAAAAAATTTTTGTCTAGGTGATGTAGGAAATTATCTGGGAGATTGTCAAAAAGTATGTAGGGTTTTTATGGTGTCAGTGAAAATCGTCCAAAATATAGATATTGTGTAAAAAGCTTGGAGAGTTTTTATTACCATTTATTAAGGAAAAATGGTAAAAAAAACTCTCCAAAACTCTCCAAAAAAATACCACTGTGAAAAGTGTGATTATTATGCTAATAGAATTAGCGATTTCAATAAACATTTACAGACCATAAAGCATAATGGTAAAAATGGTAATAAAAACTCTCCACCTAATAATCCTTACCATTGTGGTTGTGGAAAAATATATAAGTTTCAGTCGGGTTACTGTAGACATAAAAAACTGTGTAAATTCGTTACTGATGATGAAAAAACAACAGAAGACCCCGATAAAACTAACACGGATATGATGGAGATAATGTTAAAGGTTGTGTGTGAAAACGAATCATTACATAAGCAAATCCAAGAAATGATTCCAAAAATAGGAAATAACAACAATAGTAACAATCAGGTTTTCAATATTCAGCTATTTTTGAATGAGAAATGTGCGGATGCGATGACGATACAGAATTTCGCAAAACAGCTATTTATCACCATGGACGACCTTTCGAAGGAGAAGAAGGAATGTATCACGAATGTTGTCCTCAAGAGCCTACAGCCACTTGCCATCACAGAACGTCCCTTCCATTGTACCAATCTGAAGAACCAGGAATGGTATATAAAGGATGAGAAGGAGGGGTGGAAAGAGAATACTGGAGAGAAAGTGATCCAAAATGCTGAATATGGAATCCAGCAGAGTTGGTGTGCCGAATTCGAGAAGCAATATCCTGATTGGATGGATACAGAGGCGCTCAAAGTTCAGTATATTGCTATTGCTGGCTCTACCACGCGAGACTTGGATGAAAAATTAAAACTAAAACTACTAAAGGAGCTTGGTAAACAGGTAAAACTTACTAAAAAAGAGATGAACTCCCTCTAGTTATCTCAAATCGTCCAATTTTGGTGGCGGTGTATGAGAAGTGCCGAGCGCATGAAACTCCGATAGGTAGGAGCTATCGTTGTTTTTGATACAGACACCTAAATCTTCATTAAAGGTCATTCCGTCCTCACAGCAGTAGTTATTCTTACAGTTTGTATCCATATATGCCTTGTATAATGATAGTTGATTGGTTATTGCTGGTTTTGGAGGGGTCTCGTCGTTAGAATCACCCGCCGCGTAATCCGCCGGTTCGGATAAGGAGGGCTTTGATATGGTTGGCTCTGGTTCGCTTGTCGTCTTCGGTGGTTCAGACGTCTCGCTATCGAAAGATTCATATAATCTATTGTTGTAATATAGCAATCCAATAATAATAAACACGCCAATAATAGCCAGAATATAAGTCATTAATATATGTGTATAATAAATTATGGAAAGCATCCTTCCTTTTTATTAACGGTATCGTATAGATTTACCTCGCTTTGTAATTCTTGATTTCGTTGAATAAGATTTTCGTTTTGTTTAATCATGTTCTTTTCGTTTTTATTATCAAATAACAGCATTCTATTGTATTTGTTTACTCGCAGCTCAGAGGCGCGTTCTCGGTATTTCTTTTGAGTAATGGCATCTAGTATTTTCTCAAAATCACTACAAAGTTCTTGTTTTTCATTTACTAATTTCTCAATTAGCTGTTTTATGTTTTTTTCCTCTTGATTCCAATCGGCGACTTTTGTGGCAATAGAGACGTCCGCCCAGAATTTGTAGGTTGACCATAGCTCTAACTCATTATTAAGTATTTGAACCTTTACTAAAAAGTCGGCGAAACGTTTCCTTAGATAGTGTGTTTCCTCTTTTCTCTCGTCGTAGTTCATATATTTGCTAACAGACAGTGTAAAACTGGTATATGCCGATATGAACAGTCCAAAAAAAGTGATAGTTTCGGGTAAAATATTAAACACCTGCGTTGAACCCTGTAATAGCGCGGATATTGTAGAGAGCAATATGATTGATATCTGAATACACTGAATCTTAAAATTATAGCTAACATATTTGAGGTTCAATACGTAATTTCGTTCTTCGACGTCGGTTAGCATGAGCGATATACGCTTCTTGTAGGCCTCTATTTTAAGCTGCGACTTAATATAAAGCGGGTCATTGTGTAGTTTTTTAATCAATGTTATTCTGGTCTCTGAACCGTGTTTATTATTTTGTATATTCTCGTATTTCAACTGGATATTTTCATTAAGTAGCTTATAGAATTTCTGTTTGATATTGTCAATATTATTAATATTATCAATATCATATCCGTGATTGAAGGATTTTGTAAGTATTTTGAGATTTTGTATGCGTTTAATATCATTGGAGTCATTTAATTTATGAATTACTTTAGCCATTTCCTCCTCTGAAATGTCGTTCATAATTAAATTAGTCTGCGGATTTGACCCAGTATCGTGTGTTGTTGGACATAAACATTTCTTACAACAATCCATATAAAAGTATTCATATTTTAATATAAATGTTGGGAAGATTGTTCAAATTTATCTTTCTATTAACCCAGTTGGGGGATGTTAAACGGTTACATTATAGGATGGTAACTCTAAACGGAGAGAAGGGGTGCGTTCAGGGAATTATAGGGGACCGTATGGCTTCGCGATTAATGGCAACACTCGGTTCTTGTCAAGATGTAAATTGTATTCATTACAAGGGTGAATCCAAAATTCCATTTTGTTGTGAAATAACGGGATATTCTTGTAATGAGTATATATAATGCGGCGAATTCCACAGAATTACGTGCCGCAACATCTCTCTACTAAATCAAGAGGGAAGGCAACTAGCGAGTTAAAAAAGTCTCGCCGTGCGTATAAGGAGGGTAAATACCACACGAGAAAGAAAATTGCCGGATTCAAGAGTCGCAAGACGAGCTGGGCGAGCAAGGCAGCCGAACTATATGGCTTGGATAAGAATAAACCGATTAGTATTCTTGAATTGAGTAAAAAGACTAAATGTAAGCGGTCGGCACTTGACAAAATAGTAAAGAAGGGACAGGGAGCGTATTACTCCGCCGGTTCCAGACCAAATCAGACAGCACATTCGTGGGGGAAAGCGCGTTTATACAGCGCAGTATCGGGAGGGCCGGCGGCGAAAGTGGACGCTGCAATACTGTTGGAGGGGTGTAAGCCTAGTAGCACGGCGTTAAAATTGAGTAAAAAAGCGCGAATTCCAAATAAAAAGACGATTAAAATCGGTGGTGGAAAGCCAAATATGAAAGAGCGAATCCTTAAATTCGAAAAGAGCAAGAAGGACGGTAAAAAATATACCGTGGTCGTGGAGGATAGGGTGACAAAGAAGACGCGCATCATACATTTTGGCGGGTTAGGATATCAGCAATACAAGGACCGAACCCCATCAAAGCTCTACGCAAAGGACAATCATGCGACGCGAAAGCGAATGCGCAACTATTTTAAGAGGCATAGCGGGACGCCGGTGCGGAGCGAGGCCATTAAAAAGGAGATTGATAAATCGGGCGGATACTATAACGCTAAAATACTTAGCCATATATACCTTTGGTGATTACTTACCTTTGGTGATTACTTACCTTTGGTGATTACTTACCTTTGGTGATTACTTACCTTTGGTGATTACTTACCTTTGGTGATTACTCAACGAGTCCTATAATAGAACAAGCAATGCGTTTTCCCGCATTTCCTGTTTTCAACGACTCTTCGTCTCCTCCTTTTCCCAAATCGTCCTCGTCTTCGTGGATGACAAACATTCTGCCAACGATTGATATCTTCGTTTTAGGGTCACAAGAGATGTCTTTTACAGTGATACTACCTTTAGATATTCCATTTAGAGAGGTGATATTTCCTAAATCTCCTGCGTGCCTCTCCTGAGAGTGAGGACCACCGTGATTCTTGTTGAATGGATTAAAATGTTCGCATCCGGTCTCGCACCCTTTTGTCATATCACCGCACTTGTGAATATGGAAACCGTGTTTTCCGTCCGTTAGGCCATTAATATCGTATTTGACAGTACATCCATTTTTACCACTCTTCAGTTTTATGACACCAGTAATTCCGTTCATATTCACTACAGATATACATCGTTGCCTCCCGCCACCCTTTTGTTGCTTACAATATTTATACGGAGCGCAAGAGCTCCGCATAGTAAACCCATTCGCTCCGGCGAGGCAACGTTTCCGTGTAAATTTTCTGGGCAGAGAGAATACCCTTCCATCCTCCTTTCTCTTACACGTTTTTTTATTCGTTTTACAACAGTCCATTATTAGAATAGAACATTTTTATAATTATTAAATTAATTGCGATCATTAAAAAATAGATTAGATACGCTGTATTGTAATTATGATATTGTCCGCAATTGAATATTTTCTCGGCAATTTTGATATTAAGTGTATATATTAATGGTAGCATTGCGAGTGCGAAACGGTAGTAAATATTGTTTTTGTATTTATTCCAGGATATATGAATGAGGTAATAGCACGCACTACAAAAGAGCGAGTATTGAGCGGTTATAAGAAGTTTGGGGCTATATTCCACTATCGAGGTGTGTTTACATCCGTTTCCAATAAACCACGTAGTATAGAAGCAGTAGGTAAAGAACAACAATATATTAATAATACTAGGATTTACATTAATAAATATAACAATGAATGAGTAGACGTAGACAATGTAGACCAATGGTTCGATATGAAACATATACTATTATATGATAAAGTAAAAAAGAACGGTGATGATTATCATATTAAATGAATAATGGTTGTAATTTTCTATATCGGTCCAGTCGTGTTTAGTACCCATTAATATGTCAAAGATATCAATACCTAAATTCGAGTTAATATCTTGATGGTGGTCGCTATGGACGGTTGGCTCGTAGTAAGTGTAGTTTATAATGTGAAAGGAAGCATAGAATACCCCCCAGAATATGAACATACGCCAGTCCATCATGTTATATAGCGTGCCAGCACAGACGCCGATGGCACCTTGCATTACAAAATTGTTGATTGCTTCTAGGAGTTGGTATTTCGGCTGTTTATTGATTTCTGAATTGTGATGAGATATGTGGTGAAAGTCTAAGAACCAGGTAAAACCGCGGATACACTTGTCTAAAACAGCAACGTTTTTATATATTACAGGATGATTATCATACATTTCTGTATAATGAATATTGTGTGATATGATATGAATGAAATAGCCCGCGAAGGCGATATATACTAGAGATAATAACATTACCAAGTAGTTTCGTTTATTAGTTGATTTGCGAGACAATATGAAAATACATATTATTGTGATTATGTAAAAAGGATAATTTGTTAACATATGAATATTTAATACATCTAACTGTTCCTTGAAAGTTATATCCTTCTTAACCACTGGAATCTCTTTATCGGTAATCTCTTTATCGGTAATCTCTTTATCTGGTGTCTCTTTATTTTCAGATAAGGATACCATACATAAATATATATTTCGTTTTTTATTTAATAAAAAATACACACATTAATATAATGCTAGTGTCAAAATCTACGAGAAATAAATTCATCGATATACTCGAATTATTATGTAGAAAAACAGGCATATCTGAGTATTCTCTCGGCGTTATGATAAGAAGCTATCATTTCGCAATGCCAGTAGCATTTATATTTATTATAATGTTCTGTGATGGAATCCTAGTTACTTGCTCTATAATATACTATGGAATAATCGTAGCGTTATATATTATATTTGATGGCTGTTTTATTAGCATGTTAGAAAATCGTCTGTGTAATGATAATTTTAATATGATTGACCCATTTCTAGAGTTCAATGGATTTTGTGTTAATTACGAATCAAGAAAAATATTGACGTATTATATTGCGGTTTGTTATACTGTATTTTTCTACTCTATTTATTTTATAAGGTTTAAATTATCGTTTTAAGGTAACCGATTTATTTTGGAATTCTGGCACTTAATCTATTAGAGATAAATGATATAACACATGTTCCTATAGTTATCCACATATATTTAATATTATCGCCTGAAACATAGAGTGTGTATCGCAGAGCTTCACAGTGGGGTGTGGTTGAAATAATAATGGATTGAATAAACCCGAATGGTGTCAATGGAACGCATAATTTCACATATATGTGTGGAATTATGTAATGGAGAATAATCCATAGAAGAGAACTAATAACTAAAATCCTATTCATAGTGATTTTAAATATTTTAAACCAGTTTAAATCAATTTTTATTCGTATAATATAAATATTATACGTATTATATGTATTATAAATACATTATTCAAATGGTAAATGAAGAGTTATTACCAATCAATATAAAAAAAGAAGATAGCATAACCCCATCACTCAGTTTTAATGCTAGTGGTTGGCTTTACGTTTTCCAGATTGGAGTAGTTACAATGCTCCAGGAGGCTACCGAACTCGGAAATACGAAACTTTATGGAACATCAGCGGGTGCTGCTGCTGCGGCGGCGATTGCGTTGGATTTCCCTGGTCAAATTGCCGCAGAAGAAATGTGTCAACAGGAAGAACAAGTCCGCGGAAATTTTAAACATATGGTTCGTATAATGAAGAATAGTATTGAAAAATTGACTCCTGACAATGCTTCACAACTTGTGAATGGTCGTTTGAATGTAGTCTGTACGGAGCTTATCTCGCTACGTTCACCGAAATATAAAACAACATTATTTAATAAGTTCGGTTCGCGTAGAGACGTAATCGACGTCTTATCTGCGACATCACACATTCCTATTTTAGGTGGCTTTACACCATACCGATATAAAGAACACTTACTATATGACGGACTTTTTACAGATTCTCATCCATTGAGCCAGGACAAAACGGCTTTCAAAATTAGTTGGACTCATAATTGTCAATGTGGTTGTACTAAAGATAGATATAATAACCCGCGTGTATTTGCCCCTCGTGCAAGAATGCCAATAAGATGGTGTTTTCTACCACCAGATAAGACAACATTGCGACTTATATTTTGGCACGGATACTGTGAAGCGCGGGATGTAATATTAAGACCCGACTTCCCTCGCCATATTCTGAAACTAAAGAGCGGAGTATTTAAAAAAAATAACAATGATTCGTGTGTAAATAAGGAGATATATGTCGATGAACTCAGCAGAACTCCAATTTCATTAGTATCTGATGTAGATAAAGATAAAATTCTATTACATAAAGACGAAATATGTTTTGAAATTCGAAGACGTGTTAACGTCGTTGAAGACCGGTGGTCTGGTATTACTGGTCTTATTCGTTCATTTGTCGTGATGTTGGCTATTATATTTCCTTGTATTGATCTTATGTGGTTAGCAAGACCTCTCATTGAAGGAGGAAGATATAAAGACGAGAAAGAATACTACAATAGTGTATTTTGAGTGACTAATAATATAGGCTGACAATTTAGTATTCGAGGTATTCAATTTTTATTGTAAAGTTCATTTCTTTTTACAAGAACTTTTATATATCAATTAATCTATATGGATAATTTTCATAAGTTTTTGATGATATTAATAACAATAATTATAGACGCGGTGTTTTTATACATATTGAGAAATGAAGAGGTAAACCAAGCTGAAAAATGTTATATATATGGAATTATGTTAATTCATATTATTTTTACATTCGCATTATTAACAGACAACAATAAGATTATTGATTTGTCGCATATCTTCCTATTTATCTCTATATATTTAGGTGTTTTTATACAAAATAGGAGTATACTAATATTATTGACAACACTTTCGCTTACGCAAATTACATTAAAAACTCTATTTGGGGGTTGTATAATGTGTACAAAGGAAGAACAATCATTTGGAACATTTGCATATAAATATAATCAAAATTTTGTTTATATTGCGGTTGTAATTATGTTGTATAGACTTTTTTTATGAAGAGGTATTTACATCAATAACGCTGTTTGTTTTTGTTTTCGATGTATGTTTCTTTCTGTGACTACCCAGCGAATGTTTTGTTGGGAATGTATCTCCACATACGTTACAAACGTGTTCATGAGTTGGTGCTGAAGTAGTGATATTAACCAAAGACGAAAGGTTTGGAAACTGTAATTTTTCAATATTGAAAATAAGGTTCTTTTTAACAATATTAATAATATCATTTGAATCTTTAATTAATGAACTCTTGATCTGAATGAATTCTTGGACTTCTCTCCGAATAGCCTGAATCTTCTCCTTCGGAATATTTTCTCCGGAATTGTTGAGGTTGATTTTAGATAAAATGGCTTCTAGAATTTTGAACGCAGACACAATAATATGTTCATCGTATTGTACGTTGTGAATATAAATCAATACATTAGTCCCCTCAAATTCAATATCAAAGTTATTTTTCGTTGCGATTCCGCTTGTTTGAGAAAGAAAAATTCCGTGGTTATTAGTTGCTTTTACATCTTCAATGAATTTAGTTACTTCTAATTCCTTTACATTGTCTTTGTAACATTTGTTTTCAACAATAACAGGAATATAACTATTAGAGTCGGTATGAAATGAGAAGGATGAGCTCTTATATTTAACTAGAAAGTCACCACAGTGTGCCATACCTGAAGTGTTTTCAATGCTGGAATTAGGAAAGCATTTATTAAGAACTGTCTCCAATTTCATTTCGCTATTACTTCCCTTTCTACTGGAATTACTAGTTGTTTGAGTATCGATGTATTGGTCTATTCTCTCTAAAGATGGTTTGATTGTGTTATTTAGCTTCTCATATAAGAGTTCGTTTTGACTTGTAGCAACAAGTTGTTGTTGCTCAATATTATGCTTTCTATCACTTTCATTCTTTGTCTCTGAGATAGTAAACGCATCATTTAGTTTGGTAAAATAACCCTCAATTACGCTAATATTATTGGAACTATCAGAATTGATTATTTTATCAGTTTCCTTTTTAATATCATTAAATCGTTCTTGTAATTGATTGTTGAGTGTTGCAGACAAAGCATTATTGCTGTCTCTACTACCTTTTGATAATTCTGTTGAAATCTCATTAACAATAGCTGCGTGTTTTTTATCAATTATCTCTCCAATATTGATAATGCTACTATTTTCAGAGTTCTTCATCATTGCCTCTATTTCCTTTGTCAGGTTATATTTTTGAGAGCTTACCATGTTCTTAATTTCGGAGAGCTGCTCTGTATCCTTATTAAGTAGCTGGATTTTAGAATCCAATGCTTTAATTTCATTGGAGAGATTGTTATCGTTTACTTTATTTTCCAAATCCTTAAAGTTATTATCAACAATAGTTTTAAAATTATCCAGATATTGTAATGTTTCATTAGTATTGATTCCGTTCTCGAAGTTTTCCTTGATATTTTCAATCATTTCAACTAAAAACAAGTTGTTCTTATCAATATTTTGGCCTGGGTTAGCTTTGTAAAAATTCAATACTCTACTATTAGTAATTTTTAGAGACATGTGTTATACAATATCATATAAATTCGCTTTAAGTTTGTTTTTTTGAAACAAATTAGAAACAAATTTGTTTTAAAAGAGAAAAATAAAACAAATTAGAAACAAATTAGAAACAAATTAGAAATATGTAAGTTTTTAATAAAAATGTAAAACAAAATTAGAAACAAATTAGAAACAAATAAAACAAAGCCAAAAATGTGAAAAATATGTATAAAAATAAAATTTATGGTAAGGACGCTAAATTTTTAACGCAGAAATCCTTACCATAACCAGTCAGAAGCCAGAAATCCAGCCAGAAATCGTGAAAAATTCAG